>Ga0209376_1000579_pt1 | contig 39741 bp, 39 predicted proteins | sample GraSoiAngelo_134_FD_185891 | JGI IMG/M metagenome (GOLD analysis project Ga0209376, IMG submission 185891) | Grasslands soil microbial communities from the Angelo Coastal Reserve, California, USA - 14_0929_05_30cm (SPAdes) (version 2) | ecosystem: Environmental > Terrestrial > Soil > Grasslands ...
GGTGCGCGCGTGGTTGGCGGTCATGGCTCGCTAGCGGCGACATGGACGACGGAATGGTCGCCGCCGCGGCGGCGCTCGAGGCCCCCGGGGCGCAGACAGTGGAGCCGTGGTACGCGCGAGTCCTGTACGCAGATGGTCTCTTCGCCTTTCGCGCCGGGGATGTGAAGCGATCGCGCGCCCGCAACGTCGAGCTGCTGCGCGTGGCACGCGAGACGGGCGACGTTCGCGGTGAATGCGACGGGCTCACCGGCATGGCTCGGATTGCCCTGCGCGAAGGCCGGTATGAAGACGTGGTCTCGCTGGCACGCGAGGGTCTCGAGCGCGCCCGCGCTGCCCGTGACGCCGCCGCCGAGGACGGCCCGCGACACCTCGAGGCAGTCGGCGTGCGGATGCTCGGCGACTATCGGCGCGCCCGCGAGCTCTACCTCGAGAGCCTGGCCGCTGCTCAAAGCGCGGGCAACGTCGACCGGGTCGCGACCGAGGAGCACAACCTGGGCTGGGTGGACCTCCACCTCGGCGACGTCGAGAGCGCCGAGGCGCGATTCCGCCGCCGCGACGGGAGCGGTGTCGACAACGCGTACCTCGAGGCGTGGCGCGATCTGAGCTGGGCGGCCGTCGCTTGCCTGCGCAAAGACTGGACCGAGGCGCGGCGGCGATTCGAGGTGGGCATGAAGGCGCTCGAAGCACTGCAGGCCGCGCCCGATCCCGACGACGCCCTCGAGCTCGAGTGGCTGTCCACGAGACTGGACGAGGATCCCGCGTTCTAACGTTCAGACCAATGGACGTCCGCTTCCGCAAGATCGGCGCATGAGCTTCGCCTGCATCGCGCCCGAAGGGCGCCTTCTGGTGGCGGTGTCTGGTGGCCCTGACTCGACGGCGCTCCTCGTCTCGCTGCACGAGGCCGGCCGGGAGATCGTCGCCGCCCACTACGACCACGCCCTGCGCGACGGCTCGGACGCGGTGGCCGGCCAGGTCGCGGACGTGTCCGCGCACCTTGGCGTCCGGCTCATCACCGAGCGACGGACCCAGCCTCTTGCGAAGGGTTCCCTGCAGGCCGCCGCCCGCGAGCTGCGCTACGCCTTCCTGGAGCGCGCCCGGGTCGAGGCGGGCGTGGACTGGGTCGCGCTCGCCCACACCGCCGACGACCTGGTCGAGGGCGTCCTCCTGCACCTGCTCCGCGGCTGCGGCCTCGCGGGTTTCCGCGGCATGCCGGCGCGGCGTGGCCGCTACGTGCGCCCCTTGCTGAACGTGTGGCGGCGGGAGATCGAGCAGTTCCTGGCGGGCCGCGGGATCGCCGCCCACCAGGACCCCGCCAACACCGACCCGAGGTACGCGCGCGTGCGCGCGCGTCTATCTCTCCTGCCCGCGCTGGAGCGCGACCGGCCCGGCATCACGCGGCGCTTCCACGCCGCAGCGCTCACGGCCGCGCGCCTCCAGGAGGAGGCGGAGCACGCGCCCACGAAGATCGAGGTTCTGAAGCGCATGTACGCCGAGGCGGGGGGTCGGCAGCCCGGGCTCTCGAGGCGGCACCTCGAGGCCATGCTCAGTCTGACCGGCCCCGGCAGGGGCGGACGGGGCGTCGATCTGCCGGGCGGCCTGCGTTTCCGTATCGTGGGTGAGCTCATGCAAGTGGTCCCGTCGCAGAGGCCTGGCGCCGAGGCGCCGCCGCGCCTCGAGGTGACGTTCTGCGCCGGCTGCGACGACCCGGCGGCGGTCCACCTCCGCGACGGCGCCCGGCTGCGCGTCGGTTATCGGCGCCCTGGTCTCCGCCTGCGCCCGCTCGGCGGCCGCGGCACGCGCAAGCTCCAGGACGTCTTCGTCGACGCGCGCGTGCCTCGCGAGGACCGCGACGCGTGGCCGCTTGTGTTCGCCGGTGACCGCCTGGCGTGGGTGCCCGGCGTCGCCGTGGACGCGGACCTGGCCAGCCCGCGCGAAAGCCCCGGCCGGCACGTGGCGCTGGCACCTATGCCGGCTCTACCCGCTCGGAAAGTTGTTAGGCTAGAAACTCCCCAGGAGATCTGAGTTGAGTCGATTCCCCCGCTCCAGCCTGTTCTATTTCGCCTTGGTCGTCGTCCTCGGCCTCATCTTCTGGTTCACCTGGAGCTCGATCCAGAGCAGCCAGGGCCAGACCGACTGGGACTTCACGACGATGATGACCAAGGCCGCGCAGGGACAGGTCCGGGTGGTCGACATCACCGGCACCGACGGCGTCGTCACCGACGTCGACGGCCACAAGCACAACGTCGTCCTGCCCGACTGCTCGGGCGAGTGCAAGTACCAGGACGACCTGCGCTCCTACAGCGTGCAGGGCGGCGGCACGGTGACCATCAAGTTCGAGAAGAGCCAGACCGGCAGCTACCTGATCAGCGTCCTGCTGCCGAACATCATCCTCGTCATCCTGATCGCGGCCTTCATGTGGTGGGTCCTGCGCCAGACGCAGAGCGGCAACAACCAGGCCATCTCCTTTGGACGCTCGCGCGCGCGGATGATCGCGGGCGACAAGCCGGCGATCACGTTCGCCGATGTCGCCGGCGTCGACGAGGCCAAGCAGGAGCTGACGGAGATCGTCGAGTTCCTCAAGTACCCCGAGAAGTTCGTGGCCCTCGGCGCGCGCATCCCCAAGGGCGTGCTGCTCGTCGGCCCTCCAGGCACGGGCAAGACGCTGCTCAGCAAGGCCGTGGCCGGCGAGGCCGGGGTCCCCTTCTTCTCGATCTCGGGCTCTGAGTTCGTCGAGATGTTCGTCGGCGTCGGCGCCAGCCGCGTCCGCGACCTGTTCGACCAGGCCAAGAAGAACTCGCCCTGCATCGTCTTCGTGGACGAGATCGACGCCGTGGGCCGACAGCGCGGCGCCGGCCTGGGCGGCGGACACGATGAGCGCGAGCAGACCCTCAACCAGCTGCTCGTGGAGATGGACGGCTTCGACACCAACACGCACGTCATCGTCATCGCGGCCACGAACCGGCCCGACGTGCTCGACCCCGCGCTGCTTCGCCCGGGTCGCTTCGACCGCCACGTCACCCTCGACCGGCCCGACATCAAGGGCCGGCGGTCGATCCTCGACGTGCACGCGCGCAACAAGCCGCTGGACTCGACGGTCGACCTGGACGTGCTGGCCCGCCAGACGCCGGGCTTCAGTGGCGCGGACCTGGCGAACCTGATCAACGAGGCCGCGATCCTTGCCGCCCGCGCCAACAAGAAGGTGATCGGCATGGACGAGCTGGAGGAGGCGATCGCGCGTGTCATCGCGGGCCCCGAGCGCAAGAGCCGCCGCATCTCCGAGAAGGAGAAGGAGATCATCGCCTACCACGAGACGGGTCACGCGCTGGTGATGAAGGCGCTGCCGCACACCGACCCGGTGCACAAGGTCTCGATCATCTCCCGCGGCATGGCTCTCGGCTGGACCTTGAGCCTTCCCGAGGAGGACAAGTACCTCGTCTCGCGCGACGAGCTCATGGACCAGATCGCCGGCATCATGGGCGGCCGGGTGGCGGAGGAGATCGTCTTCAACGACATCACGTCCGGAGCCGAGAACGACATCCAGCGCGCGACGCAGATGGCCCGCCGCATGGTCACGCAGTGGGGCATGTCGGACAAGCTCGGCACCGTGACGATGGGCCACAAGGAGGAGCTTGTCTTCCTCGGCCGCGACCTCGGCGAGCAGCGCAACTATTCGGAAGAGGTGGCCGCCCTCATCGACGAGGAGATTCGCAGCATCGTCGACCACGGCTACCAGACCGCGAAGACGATCCTCACCCGGCAGCGCGGGAAGATGGACGCCGTGGTGGAGCGTCTGAAGGTCGTGGAGACGATCGACGGCAAGGAGCTCGACGCGATCATCGCCGCGGAAGAGCCGGACGCCCCGGCCGCGGCCAGCTCCTCGGCCTCCTAGCTTCGTAGCCACACTCACCGTCGCCGGGCGCGGAAATCTAGGCCGCAGCCTGGCGCGGGCGCTTCCCGCCCGGCTGGTGCCGGCGCGGAAGGGCTTCCGGATGCCGGGCTCGGGCGTGCTCTTCCTGGCAGTCCCGGACGGCGCGGTGCCCGAGATGGCCGAGAGGATCGCGAGCCTGGACCCGCCGGCGCGGCTGGCGGTCGTGCACCTGAGCGGGGCGCTGGGGCTGGATGCGCTGGACGCGCTGCCCGCGAACCCACGCGGCTCGTTCCATCCCCTGCAGTCGTTCCCGGAGCCGCGCGAGCCTGCGGCGTTCCGCGGCATCACCGTCGCGGTCGACGCGACCACGCCCGCGCTGCTGCGCCACCTCGGTGCGCTCGCCCGCCGGCTTGGCGCGCGGCCCAGGCACGTGACGGACCGCGAGCGCGTGCTGTATCACGCCGCGGCGGTGTTCGCGTCGAACTTCCTGGACGTCACTGTGGCCGAGGCGGTGCGGATGCTGGGCCGGATCGGCTGGAGCGAGAAGGACGCGACCTCGGCCCTGCTGCCGCTCGTCGAAGGAGCGGTGGCCAACATCCGCAAACGCGGCGCGGTCAAGGCCCTGACGGGCCCGATCCGGAGAGGCGACGCGGACACCGTCCAACGGCACCTGAGGGCTGTGGACGACCCCGACCTTTATCGTATGCTCGGCCTGGTCGCGCTCGAGATCGCGCAGGCAGCGGGACTCGATTCCGCGGCGGCCGAGCGGACCAGAAGGGCGCTGACCCGAGATGTGGCAGCGACCCGAAGGAGAGGTCGTCGATGACCACGGTGCTGGACGTCCAGCGGTACAAGGACGAGGGCAAGCGCTTCGCCATGCTCACGGCTTACGACTTCCTCAGCGCGCGGATCCTCGACGAGGCAGGGATCCCGATCCTGCTCGTCGGCGACAGCCTGGGCATGGTCATGCTCGGCTACCCGACGACGCTGCCGGTGACGCTCGAGGAGATGCTCCACCACGCCAGGGCGGTCTCCCGCGGAGCGCGGCAGGCCCTGCTCGTGGGCGACATGCCGTTCATGTCCTACCAGGCGTCGGTCGAGGACGCGATCCGGGGCGCGGGGCGGTTCGTCCAGGAGGCGGGCATGCACGCCGTCAAGCTCGAGGGCGGCGGCCGCGTGGTCGAGATCACGCGCCAGCTCACCGAGGTAGGCATCCCGGTGATGGGCCACCTCGGCCTGACGCCGCAGTTCGTCCACCAGATGGGTGGCTTCAAGGTCCAGGGCAAGACGGACGCCCAGGCGGCGCAAATCCTGGCCGACGCCAGGGCGCTGGAGAAGGCGGGCGCCTTCAGCCTCGTCCTCGAAGGCGTGCCCAGCAAGCTCGCGGCCGAGATCACGCACGCGCTCCGAATCCCGACCATCGGCATCGGCGCCGGACCGGCGACCGACGGGCAGGTGCTCGTGTTCCACGACATGCTGGGCCTGACCACCGGCAAGGCGCCCAAGTTCGTCAAGCGCTACGCCAACCTGGCTGAGGAGATAGCGCGCGCGGCGACCGCTTACGCGGAGGATGTTCGCGCTGGCAGGTTCCCTGGTCCGGAGCACGAGTACACGACCAACGGATCGACTCCCGCCAAGGACCCCAACGAGGTCAGGTACGGCGGCTGATGTAATCGAGCATGCCGGCGCGATGCTCGACGCATCGCGCCGGTGGCGTCGGGATGGAAAGTCGATCGGCCTGGTGCCCACCATGGGGGCGCTGCACGAGGGGCACATGAGCCTGGTCCACGCTGCCAGGGCGGAGAACGACGTCGTCGTGGTGAGCGTCTTCGTCAACCCCATCCAGTTCGGGCCGAACGAGGACCTGGATCGCTACCCCCGGGATTGGGCACGCGATCTGAAGATGCTCGAAGGCGCGCAGGTCGATGCGGTGTACCGGCCGGCCGCGGATGAGATGTACCCAACCGACGCGAGCACCCGCGTCCACGTCGGCGGCGTCACCGATGGGCTCGAGGGCGCGGCCCGGCCTGGGCACTTCGAGGGCGTGGCCACGGTGGTCACGAAGCTGCTCGCAGCGGTCGATCCGGACCGCGCGTACTTCGGCCAGAAGGACGCGCAGCAGGTGGCGGTGGTGAAACGGCTGGTCCGCGATCTCGACCTGGGCGCGGAGGTCCGCGTCGTGCCGACTGTGCGGGAGGCGGACGGGCTGGCCCTGAGCTCGCGCAACGTCTACCTCAGCCCAGAGGAGCGCAAGGCTGCGGCCGTCATCAGCGCCGCCCTCCGCGAGGCCGCCGACATCTACGCGTCGGGGGAGCGCGACCCGGTCCGGCTGCGCGCGCACCTGGCGGCCAGGCTCGCGCTCGAGCCCCTGGTCCAGCCCGAGTACGCGGAGCTCGTGGACGCGGCTACCTTTCAGAAGCCTGGCACTCTCGCCGTGATCGCGGCGCGAGTTGGCAAGACGCGGCTCATCGACAACCACGACCTGGAGAAACCGTTCCCCGGGTAAGCGACTTTTGTGCGGTACAATTGACGCTCGTTTTGGCGGAGGCCGTTTTGACGACCAACACCACATCAATAACTTCCAGGGGGTTCGTATTGTGGCTACTGAGTTCGGTGCCGTCCTGACCGAAGACAAGGAGGGCGCCGACCAGGAATCATCGGGAACGATGACCATGGAGGACTACCTCCACTACGAGGAGGAGGCCTTCAAGACTCCCAACCACGGGGACATCGTGGATGGGATCGTCGTCCGAGTCGACCCCGACGAGGTCCTCGTCGACATCGGGGCCAAGGCTGAGGGAGTCATCTCGAGCAAGGAGCTCGGCATGCGCGGGGACGTGGACTCCGCCGGCCTCGAGCCCGGGGACCAGATCAAGGTCTACGTCCTCCAGCCCGAGAACGAGGAGGGCAACGTCGTCCTCTCCCTTCGCCGCGCGCGCGCCGAGACCACATGGCTCGTGGCGGCCGAGAAGCAGACCGACGGAACGGTCATCGACGCCGACGTCCGCGAGCAGAACAAGGGCGGCCTGATCGTGAACATCCTTGGCCTGCGCGGGTTCCTGCCCTCTTCGCAGGTCGCCAGGGCGTACGCGGGCTCGCTGGAGTCGCTGGTCGGCAAGCGCATCCCCGTCAAGATTCTCGAGGTCAACCGCAAGCGGAACCGGCTGATCGTCAGCCAGAAGGCGGCGGAGGATGAGGACCGCGCGCGCAAGCGCGAGGAGCTGTTCAGCCGCCTGGCCACCGGGACTGTCGTCCAGGGCACGGTGTCGGGCATCACGAGCTACGGCGCGTTCGTCGACATCGGCGGCGCCGACGGCCTGATCCACATCTCCGAGCTCTCGTGGGACCGCGTGTCCAAGGTCACCGACGTGCTTCAGCTGGGCGAGGAGGTCACGGTCAAGGTGATCAAGCTCGACCCGGAGCAGACGCGCATCTCGCTTTCGCTGCGCCAGCTGCAGCAGGACCCGTGGGAGAGGCTCGTGCAGTCGATGCCCGTCGGCTCGATCGTCGAGGGCCAGGTCACGAAGACCAAGAAGTACGGGGCCTTCCTGCAGATCATGCCCGGCATCGAAGGCCTGCTCCACATCTCTGAGCTGTCCTGGGACCACGTCGAGCGGACCGAGGACGTGCTCAAGGTCGGCGAGACGGTGCAGGTGAAGGTGATCGGGATCGACACCGCGCGGCGGCGGATCTCGCTGAGCCTGAAGCAGCTGTCGGCGCCGCCGGCGACGATCGGGGCGGCGTCACACCGCCAGCAGCACGAGTACCCGGACACAGAGGACGAGTAGGGCCCACTCATCAGGGCGATAGTCCGGACTATCCGACCATCTCGGTCGCGAAAGTGGCGGATAGTCGCGACTATCGGATGTTCAAGCGAGGGACGCTAGGCGCTGGGCCGCCGGCGTGTAGTACGGGTCGATCTCGAGCGCGCGCTCGTACGCGCGCCGGGCGTTGACGCGATCGCCTTCTCTCAGGTAGGCGTCGCCCAGCTGGACATACAGCCCGGGGTCGGTCTCGCCCAGGTCGGAGGCCTTCTGCAGCTCGGGGAGTGTGCCCAGCGCCCAGTGGTACTGGGCCTGCAGCGGGTCGGCGCGGACGGCGAGGTCGGCGCGGCCCTGGAGGTACCACGTGTCAGCCAGGGGAGGCAGGACGGCGAAGACGACGGCGGCGGCCACAAGACCTGCTGCGCCAGCCGCACGCCAAACTTCTTTGTCGCCCCTCACCCCGGCCCTCTCCCCTGGAGGGGAGAGGGAGATGGAACTCCATAAAGTTCCTGCCAGGAGCCAGAACGCCGCGGTCGCCGGCGCCCAGTCGAAATTGAAGAAGACCCACACGCTGTAGCCCACCAGCGCCGCCGCGAGCGCGGGCACGTCCCGTTCCTCACGCTTCGCCCACGCGGCTCGGAACAGCACCACCAGGACCCAGCCGAGCGCTGCCAGCCCGAGCACACCCTGCGTCACCGCCACGTCGAGCACCCCCGAGTGGACGCGGTCGAAGGTCACCTGGCCCGCGTAGTCTTGAGTCAGGAATTTCCCGAACGCCAACCCCGTGGTCTCCTCGCCCCACCCGGTCAGCGGCCGGGCGGCGAACATGCGCAGGCCGTCTTGCCAGAGGTGGAGGCGCAGTCCCGCCGGGTCGTCGTTCAAGGCGCGCAGCGGTGACAGCAGGATGAACAGAACGCCCCCGCCTACCGCGGCCGCCGAGGCGGCTGCCAGCGGCACTGTGAACCGCCGCGGCACGGCCAACACGAGCAGCGCGCCGCAGCCGGCGATCACGCCCAGCGCGCCGCTGCGCGAGGTCGTGACGACCAGCCCGGCGGCCATCGCCACCACCGACGCCGCCCATGGGCCGACGAACAGGCCGCCCCGCCTCGCCCGGTCGATCGCGAGCGGGACCGCCATCGTGATCAGCGCCGCCAGCAGGTTGGCGTTTCCAAGGTTGCCGTCGGGGCGGAAGGAAACGTTGGCGAACGCCTGCTGCAGGGCTTCGAGGCAGGCGACGGTCGTGCCAAAGACGAAGGCGGCCACGACTGCGTCCCGCTCCACACGGCGCCGCAGCAGCCACACTGAGGTCGCCATCAACCCCAGGTAGGCCAGGCGCATCGGCAGCGACTCGTAGCGTGTGTACGACCCAGCCAGGCTGAGCGGCCACGAGACCGAGAACGCGAACGCCAGCGCCGCCGCGCCCGCGGCGGCGGCGAGCGGAAGGCGGAGGTTTCCCAGACCGGCCGCGGGGGGTATGAGAAGGGCGATACCGACGCCCAGGCACGCCCCGGCGATGGCGATGGAGGCGCGGAGGAGGATGTAGGTGTCGGCGGCCGCGGGCAGAAAGGCCAGGGGCAGCGTCAGCGCGACCGCAGCCGGGAGGAAGCCACCCACTCGTTCGAGGAAGAGGCGCACGGGCACTCTTCTTAACGGAAATCGAGTGGCGGAGTTGGACGTTATATTAGGTGCGGAGGTACCACCCGGTACCCGAGTCCCGTTGTTGAGGAGGTGCTGGCCCCACCTAGTCGAAGTAATCCAGGAGGAAAGGGATCTTGTATCCGTTTGAACGATTCACTGAGCGGGCCAAGAAAGTTCTGACGCTCGCGCAGGAAGAAGCAGAACGATCGCACCACAGCTACATCGGCACGGAGCACCTGCTCCTGGGGTTGCTTCGCGAGGGTGAGGGACTCGCCGCCAAGGTCCTCAACAACCTTGGCGTGGAGATCGGCAAGGTCCGCCAGACGATCGAATCCGTCCTCGGTCGCAACGAGCGGATCATCATCCAGCAGATCATCCCCACGTCGCGCGTGAAGAAGGTCATCGAGATCTCCTTCGAAGAGGCGCGGCGGATGGGCCACAACTACGTCGGCACCGAGCACCTGCTGCTCGGCCTGCTCATCGAAGGCGAGGGCATCGCCGCCCACGTGCTCGAGGACCTCGGCGCCAACCTGGAGAAGGTGCGCGGCGAGATCGAGCGCCTGCTCCACGACTCGAGCGCGGAGACCGAGGCTGAGCCGGCGCCGAAGAAGCCGTCGAAGACGCCACTGCTGGACCAGTTCGGTCGCGACCTCACCGAGCTCGCGCGCCGCAACCAGCTCGACCCGGTGATCGGACGCGAGACCGAGATCGAGCGCGTGATCCAGATCCTGAGCCGGCGCACCAAGAACAACCCCGCCCTCATCGGCGAGCCTGGCGTGGGCAAGACCGCCATCGCCGAGGGCCTTGCCCAGCAGATCAACCTCGGCAACGTGCCCGAGTCGCTGCAGCACAAGCGCGTGCTGACGCTCGACATGGGCGCGCTGGTCGCGGGCACCAAGTACCGCGGCGAGTTCGAGGAGCGGCTGAAGAAGATCCTCGACGAGATCCGCTCCAGCCGTGAGGTCGTCCTGTTCATCGACGAGCTGCACACGCTGGTCGGCGCGGGCGCCGCCGAGGGTGCGATCGACGCCGCCAACATCCTCAAGCCCGCGCTCGCGCGCGGCGAGATCCAGTGCATCGGCGCGACGACGCTCAACGAGTACCGCAAGTACATCGAGAAGGACGCGGCCCTCGAGCGCCGCTTCCAGCCCGTGTACGTCGACCAGCCGACGCTGGCCGAGACCATCGACATCCTCAACGGCGTCAAGTCGCTGTACGAGAAGCACCACCGCGTGGTCATCACCGACGCCGCGGTCCACTCCGCGGCAGTGCTCAGCGACCGCTACGTCAGCGATCGCGCCCTGCCCGACAAGGCGATCGACCTGATCGACGAGGCGTCGGCGCGGGTGCGCATGAAGCTGACGACCACGCCCGACGACCTGAAGGAGCTGCAGAAGGAGATCCGCAGGCAGCGCGCGGAGCAGGACGATTCCGTGAACAAGCAGGACTTCGAGGCCGCCGCCAGCGTGCGCGACAAGGTCAAGAAGCTGCAGGACAAGCTGGCCCTGAAAGAGGCCGCGTGGCGCGACAAGCTCGGCGAGACCGTGCCCGACGTGGGCGAGGAGGACATCGCGCAGATCGTGGCCGCGTGGACCGGGGTGCCCGTGTCACGCCTGGTCGAGGAGGAGAGCGCCCGCCTTCTCCGGATGGAGGAGGAGATCCACAGGCGCATGGTCGGCCAGGACGACGCGATCGTCACGGTCTCCCAGGCGGTGAGGCGCGCTCGCGCCGGACTCAAGAACCCGCGCCGGCCGATCGGATCGTTCATCTTCCTCGGGCCCACCGGCATCGGCAAGACCGAGCTGGCGCGCGCGCTGGCCGAGTATCTCTTCGACTCCGAGGACGCGCTGATCAAGCTCGACATGTCGGAGTTCATGGAGCGGCACACGACCGCTCGCCTGGTCGGCTCGCCGCCGGGATACGTCGGCTACGACGAGGGCGGGCAGCTGACCGAGGCCGTGCGGCGGCGACCCTACTCGGTGATCCTCTTCGACGAGATCGAGAAGGCGCACCCCGAGGTCTTCAACATGCTCCTGCAGATCCTCGAGGACGGCCGGCTGAGCGACGCGAAGGGCAAGATCGTCAACTTCGCGAACACCGTGATCATCATGACCTCGAACCTGGGCATCCGCGACGTCAACCAGGCGGGGACCTCGCTCGGTTTCCAGCCCGCGGTCGTGGACGAGAAGGACGAGGTCGAGCGCCGGCACGCGAACACCAAGCAGAAGATCGACGACGAGCTCAAGCGCATGTTTCGGCCGGAGTTCCTGAACCGCGTCGACGCCGTCGTGGTCTTCAAGAGCCTGACCACGCACCAGATCCGCGAGATCGTCGACCTGCAGCTGAACCGCCTGAGCAAGCACCTGGCGGAGCAGCAGATCACGATCGAGGTAACCGACGCGGCGAAGGACCTGCTCGCGAAGGAGGGCTACGACCGGACGTATGGGGCGCGGCCACTGCGGCGGGTGATCACGAGCCGGATCGAGGACCAGCTGTCGGAGCACCTGCTGCGCGGCAAGATCGCGCGCGGGGACACGGTGCAGATCGACGTGGAGGGCGAGGAGAACCTCAAGTTCACGCCGGTGAAGCACGCAAAGAAGGAGCCGGCGGCGGCGGCGCCGGCGGGACCGGCGCCTACCAAGAGCTAGCTTCGTTCGCGCCCCTCACCCCCGACCGCTCTCCGCCTGGAGGGGAGAGGGGAAGGCATCACCCTTTCACCCTTTCAGCCAGTCGCGGAGACGCGAAGAGAGCCGCGCCGGCGTGGTCTGGCTCTTGATCAGGTGGTCGAGCGCGCCGAGGCTGATCCCGCGCTCGACCAACTCCTTCTCGTTCCAGTTGGAAAGGATCACGACGGGAATGCCCGCCGTGGCGAGGTCCGCGCGCAGCTGCTCCAGGACGGACAAGCCATCCAGCTTCGGGAGCCCTATGTCCAGAAAGATGATGTCGGGGTGCTCAGACCTGGCTCTCTCCAGCGCGCTCAGGCCGTCGCCGGCGACGTCGACCGTGTAGCCGTCCAGCTCGAGCTTGAGACGGTACATCTGGGCGACTGACGCATCGTCCTCGACGAAGAGGACCCGGACGTCATCCGGGTCTTGACTCGCCCGCTGACTCAATTCCCATCCCTTCAATTCGTGCAACGCTTAGCCGGTGGCTTTACGACACGACAGGCGAGAAACGTGAGCGTATCGGTTCCTCTGCGACTGCGTCCGCTGGAGATCGGCGACCTGCTCGACGAGACGTTTCGCATGTACCGCCGGCACTTCCTTTTGTTTGCCGGCATCTCGGTCATCCTCGCCGTGCCGGCGGCCGCGCTCTACGGACTCGCGATCGCCTGGGTCAGCGCCGGCCTCGTGCGGACCACCGATGCTCCGGACCTGGCGCTCCTCGGCGGCTTCTACCTCGGCTTCTTCGGTGCCCTTTTGGTCGGCGTGCTGATCCTGCCGTTCACCCACTCCGCGGTGGTCTACGCCGCCTGCGAGTCGGCGCTCGGCCGGCCTGTGACCGCGGGCGGCATCTTCCGGGGAGTGCTCCGCCGCTATTTTCCGTTGCTCGGTTACTGGCTACTGTTCAACAGCGTCACGGCGTCGTTCGCCCTGGTCCTCTGCGTGGCGCCGTTCTTGCTCTGGATCTGGGTCTTCGTCATGTGGGTCGCGGTCGTGCCCATCATGTTCATAGAGAACGCCGGCATCGGCTACGCGGTGTCGAGGAGCCGGCTGCTGGTGGAGGGCCGCTGGTGGCGCACGTTTCTGATCCTGTTCCTCACCTTCGTCGTCTATGAGCTGGTCGCCGGCGCGCTGGGCGCGTTCATCCAGATCGCGCAGTTCGTCCTGGAGCAATTCGTCTCGATGTTCCTCGCCTCCGCGATCGCCCTCACCACGAGCCAGCTGATCGCCGCGCTGCTGACCCCGATCTTCCAGATCGTCATCGTCCTCATCTACTTCGACCTGCGCGTGCGCAGGGAGGCGCTCGACCTGTTCCAGATGGCGTATCGGTTGGCGGCCCCGCCGGCGGCGATCTGAGCGGGTTGCTGCGGCCGGTCGCAGCGCTCGCGCTCACGGCCGCGGCGGTCGTGGGCCTGGCGGGGCCCGTGGCGGCCGACCCGGCGCCGCCGCCCGGCTACCTGTCAGCCGTCACGGAGGCGTACGCGCTGCTAGAACATGCGTCAGGCGCGGATCGGGGCCCGGCCGACCGCGCGATCCGGGTGCTGACCGAGGGCACTGGCGACACACAGCCGGAGATCCTTGCCGACCTCCGCGCCCGGCCGCCCTCGTACGACGATGCCCGCACGAGGCTGTCGGCGCTCGCCGGCGCGCTGCGCGAACCCAGGACGACGGCGGACCCTGACCTCGCCCGGCAGCGCCTGCACGACGTCCTGGCGTCGAGCCGCTACGACGCGCTGCGACGTCCGCCCTCGGCGCTCGACCGTCTATCGCAGTGGGTGCAGGACCGAATTCGGGACCTGCTGCGCCTGCTATTCGGCTCGCCCGGAGGCGGGCAGCCCCCCTTGTTGTGGATCTACCTGGTCGCGGTGCTGATTCTCGCTGCGGTGGTGTTCGTCGTCTTTCGCGCCGCGCGCGGGCGCTTCACCCAGTCGATCGGCGCGGCGCCTCAGGGTCCTCGCCTAGCCGCTGACTACTTCGCGGAAGCCGATCGCCTCGCGTCCCGCGGCGACCGGGTGGGCGCCATCCGCGCGCTGTGCGCGGGCGTCGCGGCGACGCTGGCGGGGGAGAGGTCGTGGGAGGGCAGCCCGCTCACCGTGCGCGAGCTGTTCCAGCGCTCGCCAGACTTTGCCGGCCTGCGACCATTGCTCCTTCCCTTCGAGGCGGCCGTGTACGGCGGGCGCGACGTCGACGTAGCGACGTATGAGCACGCCCTGCGCGTGGCGGCCCCGTACCGGCGGCCGGCGGCAGCCGCCGCATGAAGAGAATCCGGGGCTGGATCATCCCCGTCGCCGTCGCCGCGCTCATCGCCGCGGCGGCCTACCTCGCGCAGCCCAACAATGGCTCCCCCGAGCACAGCACCAACAGCGACGCGGCCAACGGCGCCTCGGCCGCGCTGTTGTTCGCGCAGGCGATGGGGCATCCGACGAGTCAGATCACCGGCGACTTCACGACCCCGGCCTCGTCGTCGGTCATGTTCGTCTTCTCGCCGACGAGTCCATACACCGGCGAGGAGGCGGCGCGGATACTCGGCTGGGTCCGCGGCCAGGGTGGCATCCTCATCTACGCGTCGGAGCAGGGCGACCCTCAGCTCGACCAGGCCTTCGGGGTGATCCGGTTCGGCGATGACGGTTACGTGGCGGGCGATTACAGCGCCGACGCCGGGGTGCTGGCCGGCGTCGCCAGCGTCACCGGCGGCGCATCCGTCAAACCGCTCGAGCCGTCGCCCGGCCAGGTCGCCATCCTGCGCACGGCGTACGGGCTTGTGGCCGGCTACGTCCAGCGCCTCGGCGCGGGCGAGGTCGTCGTCCTGGCCGATCCGCTGGTCCTCTGCAACGGCTACCTCGAGAAGGCGGACAACGGGCGCCTCCTCGCCGACCTGCTTGGCGTCGACGCGGGCGCGGCGGTGGCCTTCGACGAGTACCACCACGGATTGACGATTGGCGCCTTCGCGCCGCAGGCGTGGCTCGCGACGTCGTGGGGCGCGGCGATCATGTGGCTCGTGGTGGCGGTCTTCTTCGGCCTGCTGCTTCGCGGCCGCCGCTTCGGGCCACTCGTCGGGCGCGTGCCCGAGACCGTGAGGTCGGACGTCGAGTGGTCGGTGGCGGTGGGCCAGCTGCTCAGGCGGTCGAGCGCGCGCCGAGTCACGCTGGGCCTGCTCGCGGGTGCGACGGAGCGTGCGGTCGCCCTGCACACCGGCCTTCCCGTGCAGCCGCGCGAGCGCTTCTGGAATGCTCTCTGGGTGCGCGCGCCTGAGGTGGCGAGGGAGCTGGCGGAGGTCGAGAACTCTCTGCACACGTCTTCCGCGTCCGAGCACGACGTCTTGACCGCGGCGCGGCGTCTGCACGAGATCGCGCACCCAGCCGCGACCCGGCGCAAGTGACGACCGCACCTGAATTCTTCGCGCGCCTGCGCGAGCAGCTCGTCAAGGCGGTCGTGGGCCAGGACGACGCGATCCGGTTGTGCGCGATCGCCCTCGTGGCCCAGGGCCACGTGCTCCTGGAGGGCGTGCCCGGGACGGGCAAGACGCTGCTGGCGAAGGCGATCGCCCGTGTCCTGCGCCTGGAGTACGGGCGCGTCCAGTTCACGCCGGACCTCATGCCCGCGGACATCCTCGGGACATCGGTGTTCGACCTCGCCACGCGCACCTTCTCCCTGCGCCGCGGACCGATCTTCACCAACGTCCTCCTCGCGGACGAGATCAACCGCGCGCCGGCCAAGGTGCAGTCGGCGCTGCTCGAGGCGATGGAGGAACGAGGCGTAACCCTCGAGGGCCAGCAGCTGGAGCTCCCCCCTCCGTTTTTCGTGCTCGCGACCCAGAACCCGGTCGAGTACGAAGGCACGTACCCTCTGCCCGAGGCGCAGCAGGACAGGTTCCTGTTCAAGGTCCGCCTCGACTACCCCGCGCCCGCGGACGAGATGGAGGTGCTGCGGCGCTGGGAGTCGGGCATCGAGCTGCGCGACCCCGTCAAGGCGGGCGTCGAGCCGGTGCTGGGCTCGGCAGACATCCAGGCCTGCCGCGACGAGGTCGCGAAGGTCGTGGTCGACGAGAAGATCCGGCGCTACGTGGTCGACCTCGCGGCGGCCACGCGCTCCGCGCCGGAGATCACCCTCGGGGCCAGCACGCGCGCCGAGGTGCTGCTGATGCTCGCCGCGCGCGCGTACGCGGCTTTCGAGGGCGCCGAGTTTGTGACGCCCGACCACGTGAAGGCGTTGCTGGCGGCGGCGTTCCGTCACCGGCTGATCCTCCGTCCGGAGGCCGAAGTCGCCGGGCAGACGCCAGACAGCGTGCTCGACATGGTCGCCGGACGGGTGGTGCCGCCGCGCTGAACCTGGTCCGGGGTCTGGCCCCGCAGCCCAGGCTGATCTGGGCGGTCGCCATCGGCGCCGGGCTCATCGCGCTCGCCGCCGCGTCACCTTTCCTCGGTCTGGTTGCGGTCGTCTACCACGTCGGGCTGGCGATCATCGCGGCGCGTGACCTCGCGCTCCTACCCGATCGAACGGGATTCCGCGCCCGGCGCGTGATGCCAGAGCCCTTCTCGCTCGGCGAGGCCGAAGAGGTCACCGTCATCGTCGAGAACCGCGCCGCGGCTGGTCTCCTGGCCAGGATCGCCGACAACGCGCCGGATCCTCTGCGACCGACGCCGCGCGAGGTCGCCGGACGGTTCGACGGCAGCGGCGTGCTCAAGCTCGCCTACACGACGCGCTCGCCGCGACGCGGCGCGTACGAGTTCGGCGCCGTCGACCTGCAGGTGTGGCGACCCGATGGCTGGTGGCGGCGCCAGGTGCGGCTGGCGGACAGGCAAGAGGTCGCCGTGCTTCCGAACGTGGTCGCGATCCGCCGCATCCAGCTGTCGCTGCGGCGAGGCCTGCGAGCCATGGCCGGTTTGCGGCGCGCGCGTCCGCCAGGCGCATCGACCGCGTTCGCAGGCCTGCGCGAGTACGTGCGCGGCGACGACGTCCGGCGCGTGAGCTGGACGGCGACGGCGAGACGTGACAGGCCGGTGGTGGTCGAGGTCGAGGCCGAGCGCGGGCAGCAGGTGATCATCGCGCTCGACTGCGGCCGCCTCATGACCGCGCCGGCGGGCGAGCTGGACAAACTGGACCACGCCGTCAACGCGGCGCTGATGCTCGCCTGGGTGGCGCAGGCGTACGGCGACCGGGTCGGCATGATGACGTTCGACGACCGCGTCACGAGCTTTCTCAAGCCCGAGCGCGGGCCGACGCAGCTGCGGCGCATCACGGAGGCGTTGTACGCGGTCAGGCCGGAGTACGTGGAGGCCGACTTCGGGCACGCGATGACGCACCTCGCCCTCCGAGTCGGTCGCCGGTCGATGGTCGTGGTGCTGACCGACGTTCAGGATCCGGAGGCGTCGCGCGAGCTCGTCGCTCACGCGCTGCGCCTCGCCGGCCGTCACCTCGTCCTGGTCGTCGCCATGTCCGACCCCGCGGTCCTGACCGCGCGCGACGCTCCGATCGACAGCACCAACCGCGCCTATGAGTGGGCGGCCGCGGAGGAGTTCGTCTCCAGCCGGCGGGAGAGCTTCGAGCTGCTGCGGCGAGGGGGCGTGCTGGGGCTGGACGTCGTCGCCGGGAAGTTGAGCCCCGCCCTGGTCGAGCGCTACCTCGAGCTCAAGGAGCGGGCCCTTCTCTAGGGCCTCGTCCCGCCAGCAGCAGGTACGAATAGAACAGGGCGCCGGTGGTCAGTCCGATCGCGAGCTTGACCCCGAAAGGAGCGTTCGATGGTGAGATGTTGCCCTCGATCGTGCCCGCAACCACGAGCATCGGTGCCAGGCCGAGCAGGATGGTGAAGGCGCGGCGCGCGGCGAGCACGAGCGCGTCGGAGCGCTTGCGATTGCCCGGCGACACCAGCGCCCAGCCCATCATCAGGCCGCCGGCGCAGATGGCGACGACGATCGACAGCTCGAGCACGCCGTGCGCGATCACGAAGTCGAACAGGCCGGCGCCGAGCCCGTAAGCCTGGGTCAGGCCGAAGAGGCCGCCGATCGAGATGCCGTTGGTGACCAGAACCCAGACGACCGGCAGGCCGAAGACCACCCCAAACCCGAAGGCGAGGATCACGACCTGGATGTTGTGGGTCATGATCACGCCGGCCGCCTGCACCCGTTGGTTCTCGGGGATGTGGGTCCAGAGCTCGTGGTGGTGGACGCCCTTGATGAGCTCGGGGTCGACGATCGCGTAGGCGGCGTTGGGGTTGGAGAGGACGATGAAAAAGGCGATGAACATCGGGACGAACATCAGCCCCGCCGCCGCCAGCAGGTACGGCCACGCCGCGCGGTAGGTGCGCGGGAGCGTCTCCGCGTAGAAGCGGCGGATTCGTTTCCAGACCTCGCCGCCGCGGCGGTAGACGATGCCGTGGCCGCGCGCGACCAGGCCATTGAGGTAGCGGTGAACCGGCTCATCGGGCCAGTCGCGCTGGGCGCGGGCGAGGTCGGCGGTGGCGCGCCGGTAGAGCGCGGCCATGGTCAGCACCTGCGCCGGCGTGAGGGCGTTCATGTGGCCGGCGCCGGCGCGGGCGAGAAGGTCCTCTAGCCGGTTCCAGTCCTGGCGGCGAATCGTCACGAACTCCTCCGCTCTCATGAGAATGACAATAAGCCCGCGATGAGCCAACCCCTCCCCGACAGCGACCTCGTCGTCGCCACCCCCGAGCGGGTGTCGTTCGACTACCAGGTCGCGGGCCTGGCGACGCGCGGCATCGCGCAGCTCCTCGACCTCTTGATCCTGTCGTTCTTCCTTGCCGCCCTCTACGCCGCGGCGATCTTCGTAGGCGCCGGCGGCAGCGACGTCCTTGCCTACCTGATCGCGGTCATCGGCACCTTCGTCATCGTGTTCGGCTACCACTGGACATGCGAGGCGTTCTGGTCGGGGCAGACGGTGGGCAAGAGGGTGTTCCGGCTGCGCGCGGTGGGCGACCGCGGCGAGCCGATGACGTTCGCGCAGGCCGGCATCCGCAACCTCGTCCGCCTGGTCGACTTCCTGCCCTACGGCTACGGGATCGGCATGGTCGTGCTGTTCCTCAACGGACGCGGCAAGAGGCTTGGCGACCTCGCGGCGGGCACGATCGTGGTCAAGGACTCGGACTGGCTGCCGCTGTGGCAGGTGCCGGGCGGCCGGCCGACGGACCCCGGACCACCGCCGCAGGCGTGGGGAGCGCCTCCGCCGGCGTCGGCCGCGCTGGCCTACGCGCCCGCATCGCAGACTGAGCTCTTTCTGCGTGGGCTCGACCCAGATCTGCGGCGCCTGGTCGCCGCCTACGGGAGGCGCCGGCCGGAGCTGCCTTACCCGCTGAGGGCCCAGCTCGCCGGGCAGGTGCAGTCGCTCCTGCAGTCCGCGGCGCCGGACGTGTTTCGCGAATACGGGCCTCTGGCGGCGTTGGACTACCTCGCCGACCTGGAGCGCAGCGCCTAGCTCAGTCGAGCCAGGCCTTGAGCTGGTCCTGTGTGAGGTTGCCTCCGGTGAGGATCGCGGCGACGCGTTTGCCGGCGAGGTCGTGCTTGCGCTGGGCGATCGCCGCCAGCCCCGCCGCGCCTGCCGGCTCGACGACGAGGCCCGCGTCGTGCAGGAGGGTGCGCATGGACGCGACCATCATCTCGTCGTCGACGATCATCACGTCGTCGACGGTGTGCTCCATGAGCGCCACCGCCTCGGGCACGGGCACGCGGACGGCGATGCCGTCGGCGATGGTGTCGCTCGGAGCGTCGACGGCGCGGTGCGCCTTCCAGGACAGCGCCATCGACGGCGCGGTCGCGGCGCACACGGCGATGACCTCTGTCCCCGGCGACGCGTGCTTGAGCCACGTGCCGATGCCGTTGACCAGCGAACCGTTGCCGAGCGGCACGAAGACGGCGTCGAGCGGATCCTGCATCCCCGTCAGCTCGAGCGCGATCGTGGCCGCGCCCTCGCCGATCGCGCCGATCTTGCCGTCCTCGATGAACAGCTGATCCTGCTCTTCGGCGAAACGCCTCGCGGCGTCCTTGGCCTGGTCGAAGTCGCCGACCTCGAGCTCGATCTTCGCGCCGAGCGCGCGCATGCGCTCGATCTTCAGCGGGCTCGCGTTGTGGGCGGCGAAGACGGTGATCTTGATCCCGCGCTTGCGGCACGCGTAGGCCATGCCCTGGCCGAAGTTGCCGGCGGACGCGCAGACGATGGGCTTCGTTTGGGTGCCGAGGCGGTGCAGGATGTAATCGGCGCCGCGGCCCTTGAAGCTGCGGATCGGGTTGACCGATTCGACCTTGAGCACGGTGGTGACTCCGGTGCGATCGCTGAGCGGCTCGCAGACAAACTGCGGCGTGTGGAGGAAGGCGGGGTCGATGACGCGCGCCGCTTCTTCGATTCCGGCGATGGTGATGCTGGCGTCCACGGGGTCGGAGGATAGGGATTTGGGATCGACCGGACAAACTGACGCCGCCCCGGGGGTAGTCAGGGCGGCGTCTCGACGCTCACCAGATAAAACGCCTGGTCCTGTAAAAAGGTACGGCCGCCTTGTCAAAGATCCGTCAGAAGTCCAGAGTCTCAGCAATGCCGAAATCCACGATCACCTTTGTCTGCACGGAGTGCGGCGGGGAGAGCCTCCGCTGGGCCGGCCAGTGCCCGCACTGCCGCGCCTGGAACACGCTTCAGGAGTTCCAGGTCCGTAAGGCGACCCGGGACTCGAGGCCCAGGCCTATGGAGCCCGCGCGAGCGATCGCGCTCACCGACCTGGCGGCGGAGGACGCACCGCGCATCCGGCTGGGGTGGGGCGAGCTCAATCGCGTGCTCGGTGGAGGCGTCGTCGCGGGCAGCCTGGTGCTGATCGGCGGCGAGCCTGGCGTCGGCAAGTCGACGCTCCTGATGCACGCGGCGGCGCAGGCGGCGCGCGGCGGCAAGGTCCTCTACGTCTCTGGCGAGGAGTCTGGCCAGCAGGTGCGGATGCGCGCCCAGCGGCTCGGCGCCCTCGAGCCCGGCATCCTGCTCCTGGCCGAGAACGATCTCGACGCGATCTGCGAAACGATCCGGGCGGAGCGCCCGCGGCTGGCGATCATCGACTCCATCCAGACCGTGACCGACGCCGGGTTCGAGGGCAGCGCCGGAAGCGTCACCCAGGTCCGAGAGTCGGCAGCCCGGCTGATGCGCCTGGCCAAGGAGATCGGCGTGCCCGTCTTCCTCGTCGGCCACGTGACGAAAGACGGTTCCATCGCCGGCCCGCGGGTCCTGGAGCATATCGTTGACACCGTGCTGTACCTCGAAGGCGACCGCCGGCAGGAGCTCCGCCTCCTGCGCGCGACCAAGAACCGCTTCGGGTCGGCCGAGGAGATCGGCGTGTTCGCCATGGGCGAGGCGGGCCTGGAGGAGGTTTCGGACCCCTCGGCCGCGCTCCTGGCGAGCGCCCAGCCCTCCGCGCCTGGAACCGCGATCGTCGCCACCCTGGAGGGCACCCGTCCGCTCCTCGTGGAGGTCCAGAGCCTGGTCAACTCCACCCCGAACCATCCCCTGCGCCGGGTGGCGAACGGCTTCGACGTCAACCGGCTGCACATGATCCTGGCGGTGCTCGAGAGGCGCCTCGAAAACACCTCGTTCGGGCAGAAGGACGTCTTCGTCAGCGTGGCGGGCGGCATCCGCATCACGGAGCCGGCCGCCGACCTCGGACTCGCCCTGTCGATCGTCAGCAACGACCGCTCAAGGCCAATGCCGGACGGCCTCGTGGTGATCGGAGAGCTGGGATTGTCGGGCGAGGTGCGCCGCGTCGGCCATCTCGAGCGTCGCCTCCAGGAGGCGGAGCGGCACGGCCTGACGCGCGCTTTGATTCCGGCCGGCTCTCGAGCCGGACGGCCCTCCGGCCTCGACGTGGTCGAGGTCCGGTCCGTGGCGGACGCGGTGTCCGCCGCTTTTTCTTCACCCATCAAGTCCGGCGTATTCATAGCGGAGGCCGGACTGTCGGTCTCTTGAGGAGGTAACCCGTGATGCGTTCCGAGAATCTCGCCCGCGTGTTGGGGGCGGGGCTCGGAGTGGTCGGTGGTTTTCTGCTCGGTTATTTCATGGTCCGGGGCATCTCGAGCGCGCACCCGGGCTGGGCGATCATCGGGCTGACGACCCTCGAAGGTTTGATCTTCGCCTACCTTGGCACGCCCTACGTGCTGGGAGGATGGCGGAAGTTCAACTTTCGGCTGACGGCCACTCCACTCCCCGACATGCTCAGCGGACTGATGGGCATGATCGTCGGCCTGGTCATCGCCGTCCTTATCGGCGTCTTCGTCCGCGACCTTCCTTATGGATACGGCGTTTCCGCCGTGCTTGCGCTGCTGCTCGCGGTGCAGGGCGCGTCCGTGGGCCTGACCCGGCGCGCCGAGCTGATGGCGTTGTTCTTCGGCCGCGACAAGGACAGCTCGAACCACCGCGTCCCTGCTCTCCTGCTCGACACCTCGGTGATCATCGACGGCCGCATCCTCGACATCGCCAAGACCGGATTTCTCGACATGCCCCTGATCATCCTCAGCTCGGTGCTCCGCGAGCTGCAGACGGTCGCCGACTCGGCCGACGTGACGCGCCGCCGTCGCGGCCGTCGCGGGCTGGACGTCCTGACTGACATGCAGAAGGAGCCGGCGATCGACCTGCAGGTGACCGAGGACGACGCGCCCGTCACCGGCGACATCGACAACCACCTCGTGCGCACGGCCAAGCGCAGGGGCTGGGCGATCATGACCAACGACTTCAACCTCAACCGCATCGCGCGCCTGGAGGGCGTGGCCGTGCTGAACCTCAACGAGCTGGCCCAGGCCATGCGGCCCGTGGCGATCCCCGGCGAAGAGATTGTGGTCACGGTGGCGCGCGAGGGCAAGGAGCCGGGACAGGGCGTGGGCAGCCTCGACGACGGCACCATGGTCGTCGTGCAGAACGGCCGCCGGCTCTTGAACCAGACCATCACGGCGGTGGTGACGTCGGTGATCCAGACCTCGGCGGGGCGGATGATCTTCGCCGAGCCGGCGGGCGCGGAGACACGCCGGCCCCCGGCGCGCGTCAAGCCACGCGAAGAGTCCGCTTAGCGTGGCCACCGTAGGAGCGATCGTGGCGGCGGCGGGTACGGGTTCGCGGCTGGGGCGCGGAAGCAAGGCGCTCGTGCGCCTGAACGGACGGACGACCCTGGCGCGAGTGCTGGAGCTGTTCCTTGCCCTCGACGAGGTGGACCGGATCGTGGTCGTCGGCCCGCCGAGCCGGCTCGAGTCGGCGGAGCGGGAGGTCCAGACTCTGGCGCCGCGCAAGCCGGTGGTCGTGAAGGCCGGCGGCGAGAGCCGGCAGGACTCGGTGCGCATGGGCCTGGCCGCGCTCGGGGACTGCGATTTCGTCCTGGTGCACGACGCGGCTCGGCCCCTTGCGACCGCGGCCCTCGTGCGACGGGTGCTGGCCGCGGCCATGGAGACGGGCGCGGCGTTTCCTGCCATCAACCCGCGCGATGCCGTGAAGCGCGTCGAGGGCAACAGGCTGGTTGAAAGCCTCGACAGGTCGCTGGTCGTGCTGGCCCAGACGCCGCAGGGCTTCGCGTACGAGCTGCTCGCGCGGGCGCACCGCGAGGCCGCGGACGCGGGACTGGTCGGAGACGACGACGCGCAGCTCGTCGCCGCGACCGGGCACATCGTGTCGGTGGTGCCGGGCGAGCCGGCGAACATCAAGCTGACGACGCCAGAGGACCTCGAGGTGGTGGAGGCGCTCATCCGGGAGCACGAGACCACGCGTGTCTTGTAGCCGAAGTTCCGCGCGTCTTCGCGGTCTAGGCGGCCGGGCGCCAAAGGCGCCCAAGCCTGCGTCAGGGGGCCCGGCGCTCCCTCGTCGCGCACCGACGAGTGCGCTCCTCGTCGCGCCACCCCTTCCTTGGCTCCGGCCGCCGATCCCGCGAATCCGTCTGCGGCCCTCGGCTACGCGACACGCTTCCCGGTGAGGGTCGGAATCGGGTACGACGTCCACCCGCTGGTCGCGGGCCGTCCGCTGGTGCTCGGCGGGGTGCGAATCGAGCACGAGCGCGGGCTGGACGGCTACTCCGACGCCGACGTGCTGACTCACGCCGTGATCGACGCTGTGTTGGGTGCGGCTGGGATGGGGGACATCGGCACGCACTTCCCCTCCGACGACGCCGGTTACAAGGGGGCCTCGAGCCTGCGGCTGCTCGAACGGTCGGTGGCGATGCTGGCCGACGCGGGCTATCGGGTCGTGAATGTGGACTGCGTGGTGATCGCGCAGGAGCCACGCATCCACCCGTACCTGGCGGCGATGAGCGCGAACCTCGCCCGGCGGCTGGGCATCGTCGAGGTGAACGTGAAGGGCAAGTCGCCGGAGGGGTTGGGGTCGCTGGGCCGGGCGGAGGGGATCGCCGCGCAGGCGGTAGCCACCATCGAAGAGGCATGACGCTCCGGCTCCACAACACGCTCACCGGCAACAAGGAGGAGTTCGTCCCCCTCGAGAAGGACCAGGTCCGCATGTACACGTGCGGGCCCACGGTCTGGAACTACGCCCACGTCGGCAACCTGCGCGCCTTCCTCTTCTACGACCTCGTCCGCAGGCACCTGCAGGTGTCGGGGTACAGCGTGACCCACGTCATGAACCTCACCGACATCGACGACCGCATCCTCGACCAGGCCATGCACGCGGGCATGACGATCGACGAGTACGTGAAGCCTTACGTCGAGGCGTTCTTCGAGGACATGGCCACGCTGCGGGCGCAGCGGGTTGAGGCCTATCCACGCGCGACCGAGCACATTCCCGAGATGGTGGACATGATCTCGACCCTGATCGAGAACGGGAACGCGTACATCGCCGACGGCGACGTGTACTTCCGGATCACGAGCTTCCCCAAGTACGGCGAGCTGTCGCACCTCGACCGGGCGGGGCTCAAGGCGGGCGCGAGGGTGGCCACGGACAAATATGAAAAGGAGTCGGTGAGCGACTTCGCGCTCTGGAAGAGGTCGCAGCCGGGCGACGAGGGGCTGGGCGCGTCGTGGGACGCGCCGTTCGGCAAGGGCAGGCCCGGGTGGCACATCGAGTGCTCGGCCATGAGCAAGCGCTACCTCGGCGAGACGCTGGACATCCACGCCGGCGGCGTCGACCTCATGTTCCCGCACCACGAGAACGAGATCGCGCAGTCCGAGGCCGCCAACCACAAGCAGTTCGCGCGGGTATGGCTTCACTCCGAGCACCTGGCCGACGCGACGGGGGAGAAGATGTCGAAGAGCGCCGGCGGCTTCACGACCCTGCGCGACCTGGTCGCCGCAGGTCACGATCCGCTGGCGATCCGGCTGTTCCTCATCGCCAACGCGCACTACCGATCGCGCGTCCGCCTCAGTCCGGAGGCGCTGCACGCCGCGGCGGAGCAGGTGCGAAGGCTGCGCGAGTTCGCCGACCGGGTCGACCGGACGGCGCCGGCGCGGGAGGAGCACGCCGCGCTGGCGGAGCGCACGGCCGAGGTGCGCGTGTCCTACCGCGACGCCCTGGACGACGACCTCAACCTGCCGTTCGGGCTGGGCCTGGTCTTCGACCACGTCCGCGAGGCCAACGCCGCCCTCGACGCCGAACGGGTCGGACCGTTGAACAAGGCGTCGCTGCGGGCGCTGCTCGGCGACGTGGACGCGCACCTCGACGTCATCAACGCCGAGGAGCCCGGCCTGGCCGAAGAAGTGGAGCGTTTGATCGCCGAGCGCGAGTCCGCGCGCAAGGCCCGCGACTTCGCGCGCGCGGACCGCATCCGCGAAGACCTGAAGGCGCGGGGGATCGCGCTGGAAGACTCCAAGGACGGCGTCCGGTGGCGACGGATCAGCGCTTGATTGGCTGTCCGGTCGTCGCGTCGTAGTAGTTGCGCGGGGTGGCGGTCACGTTCGTGCCGAAGAGCACGAGCTCCATCGCGTCACCGTCGATCCCCTGCTGGCTGTGGATGTCGTGCGGCGGCCCGAGCCAGGTGACGAACGAGCCGGGTCCGAGCTCCTTCTCGTAGAGGACGCGCACGCCTCCTTCGCCAGTGAGCTCCCAGTGCATGTAGCGGTCGCGGCCCCGTACGACGCACGCCACGCCCCACGACTTGTGGTCGTGGACCGGCGTCGCCGCGTCCGGCGAGAAGCGCGACAGCATCAAGGTCATCCCGTCGGGGTCGCTCTGCAGGATGGGTGAAGGACGACTCGCTGCCGTGAAGGCTCTGCATCTCGCCTTCGGTCACGAATCCCGGCTCAAGCGATGACTCGGCCAGCAGGCGCTCGACCGCCTTCAGCCTCTTCTCATCGACGCCGCCTGCCAGCAGCTCGCGTGCCCGGGCCATGAAGTCTGCAACCATCCTTCCAGTTTGATCATCCACGGGCGGAACGCGGTGCTGGAGGCGGCAAGGGCGGGTCGTGTGGCCAAGGTCTACCAGGCGTCCGGCCTCGGCCACGACCCCCGCCTCGATGAGCTCGCCCGGCTGGCGACGGTCGAGGTCGTGCCTCCCGGCCGGCTCGACGCCATGGCGCCTGGCGTCAACCAAGGGGTGGCCGCCGAGCTCAAGCCTCGACGCGAGTGGACCCTCAAGCAGCTCCTCGACACCCAGCCCTCGCTGCTGGTGGGGCTGGATTCGATCATGGACCCCCAGAACCTCGGCGCCATCCTGCGTACGGCCGAGGTGGCGGGCGCGGACGGAGCGATCGTGCCCGAGCATCGCAGCGCCCCGCTCTCGGCGGCGGCGGTGAAGGCGAGCTCGGGCGCGTCAGAGCTGCTGGCCATCGCCATGGTCTCCGGCCTTCCCTCCGCGATCACCGAGGTCAAGCGGGCCGGAGTGTGGTGCGTCGCCCTGGACCCGCGCGGCGAGATGCGGCCATGGGACTTCGACTTCACCCAGCGCGTATGCGTGGTGGTGGGGAGCGAGGGCTCGGGGGTGCAGCGGCTGGTCAAGGAGCGATGCGACGCGCGGGTCAGGCTGCCCATGGCGGGAAAGGTGGCAAGCCTCAACGCCTCCGCCGCCGCGGCCGCGCTGCTCTACGAGGTCATGCGCCAGAGGGCCGCTTCATAAACTGGTCGCCGTGCCCGAGCTGATCGTCGACGGCTACAACGTCGTCCACGCCTGGACGTCCTTGAAGCGCCTGCTCAGCACGGCGTCGCTGGAGGCCGCGCGCGAGAAGCTGATCGAGCGCCTGTCGGTCTACGGCATGGTGTCCGGCGAGGAGGTGACGGTCGTGTTCGACGCCCACCACTCCAGGGCGATGTCGAACTCGGAGGAGAGGGTCGACGGCGTGCGCGTCGTGTTCACGCGCAAGGGCCACTCCGCCGACCACTCGATCGAGCGCCTGGCCTACAAGGCGAGCGAGCGCGGGGACGTCATCACGGTGGCCACTTCCGACCGCTTCCAGCGCGACCTCGTGCGCGGCATGGGCGGCGCGGTCATCAGCGCGCTCGAGCTGGAGCGGCGCGTGCTCGACGCCGAGGCAGAGATGGGCCGGCGGGTGAAGCGCTACCAGTGACGCAGGTCCGCAGGACTCGGATCGTCTGCACCATCGGGCCCTCGAGCTCTTCGCCGCAAGTGTTGCGAGCGATGGTCCAGGCGGGCATGGACGTCGCACGACTGAACTTCTCGCACGGCGACGCGGAGGCCCATCGCGAGGCAGCGGCCAACGTGCGCGAGGCCGCGGCGGCGGCCGGGCGGCCGGTGGCGCTGCTGGGCGACCTGCAGGGGCCCAAGATCCGCACCGGGCCGCTCGAAGGCACGTTCCGGCGCCTGGTCAGGGGCCGGACGGTCGCGCTGGTGGGCGGTGGCGCCCACGGTCCGGATCAGATCGAGGTCAGCCACGTCGAGCTCGTGGAGGCGCTGCGCGTCGGCGACCGCGTCCTCCTGGACGACGGTCGGATCGAGCTCGCGGTGCGGGCCGTGAGCGACGGCCGCGCCGAGGCTTCGGTGGTGAGGGGCGGCCTGCTGGGCGAGCGCAAGGGCATCAGCGTCCCGGGCCGCCCGCTGCCGTTGCCCGCGCTGACGGAGAAGGACGTCGCGGACTTGAGGCTCGGGGTCGAGCTCGAGGTCGACTACGTCGCGCTGTCCTTCGTGCGCCGGCCGGAGGACGTCCTCATGTGCCAGCAGCACATCACCGGGCACAACCGCAGCATCCCCGTGATCGCCAAGCTCGAGAAGCTCGAGGCCATTCGCAACCTGAGCAAGATCCTCGAGGTCGCCGACGCGGTGATGGTGGCGCGCGGGGACCTCGGCGTCGAGATGAAGCTCGGCGAGCTGCCGGCGGTGCAGAAGGACGTCATCGACCGCGCCAACCGGGCAGGCGTGCCGGTCATCACCGCCACCGAGATGCTCGAGTCGATGGTCACCTCCAACCGCCCCACGCGCGCCGAGGCGTCGGACGTGGCCAACGCCATCTGGGACGGCACCGACGCGGTGATGCTCTCCCAGGAGACCTCGATCGGCGCCCACCCCATCGAGGCGGTGCGGGCGATGGCCCGCATCTGCCTGGCGGCGGAGAAGCACGCCGCCTACGCCCGGGCCCGGCAGGTGTGGCGGGAGCCGGGGCAGGTGGGAAGCGCGATCGCCCACGCCGCCGCCTCGACGGCGACCGAGCTGCAGGCCAAGGTGATCATCGCCTTCACCGAGTCGGGGACGACCGCCCTCCGCTGCAGCAAGGCGCGGCCGCCGATGCCGGTCGTGGCGGCCAGCCCGCATGAGGAGGTGCTCCGCCGCACCGCCCTCTACTCCGGCGTGGTCCCGCTGCTCGTCCAGCCCGGGGCGGACACCGACCAGATGATCTCGAACGCCACGGCCGCCGCCCTCGAGAGCGGCATGGTCCGGGAGGGCGACAGGGTGGTGGTCGTGGCCGGGGTGCCGGTGGGCCGGCCGGGGCAGACGAACCTGCTCAAGGTCGAGACGGTGTAGGCCGCCAGGCCCGAATCGCGTGTTTAAGGCGGCTTAAGGCTGCCTTCGTTGCGCGGAAAATAGGCCCGTGGCGCCCGCCAGCCAGGGTCTGCTCGGCCGCATCCAGAGGGCCAACGACGTCGCCTCGCAACGCTTCGGGCCGCACACGGCCGAGGTCGAGGCGTTCATCGTCGCGGTCGGACAGCTGACGCCGTGGCAGTGGCGCCAGGTCCAGACCACGCGCCGGCTCGTCGGCTCGGTGACCAAGGACGCCGCGGCGGTGAGCGACTCGGCGCGTTCGATCCAGGCCGCGATTCGGACCAGCGACGGCCGCATCTCCGAGCCGATGGCCCGCGCCGGCGAGGTGCTGTTCGACACGCTGGCGAAGAAGAGCGAGGAAAAGCAGGTTGCCGCGTGGCACGCGATGACCGCGGTGATCATGCGCTCGCACCTCCCGGCGCTGAAGTTCGCGGTCCACTACGCCCCGTTTGCCACGCTGATCCCGCTGTCGGGGTCAGACGTCCTCGACCCGCGGACGCGGCGGTTCATCTCCCTGCTCGAGGGGTTGAGCAAGGAGCAGCTGTCCGTGCTTGCCAGGCGGTGGCACCTCGAAGCCGGCACGTCGCGCACGCTGCTGCAGGCGGTGGCGAAGCACCGCCACGCCGAACGCGAGGAGGCGGTCGCGGTCGCGGCGCTGTCGTTCATCCCTCATCACCTGGTCGGAGATGAGGGTTGGGCGGCCGTCCGCACCGCGGTGCACGGCGGCCGCGTGCTCGGCGCTCTGGACGATCTGAGCCCGCGGGAGACCAACCAGCTCTGGTCGCCGCTCGAGGCCACGATCCCGCTTTTCTCTCTGGACGTCGACGAGAGCGCGACACCCGCTGCGGAGACCAGGCCGGCGACGCGGGTCTCGGCGCCGAAGGCGCCGGCCGCCTATGGGTCCAACCACGCCGAGGTGGCGGCGTTCATCCGGGGCGTCGCCGACCTTTCGCCGATCCAGTGGCTGCGTGTCCTCGACAGGCGCAAGCTCGTCGCCAGCGTCACTCGCGAGCGTGCGGTGGAGCCGACGGGCGTAGTCCGCTCGATCCTGATCGCGCTCGACGCGACCCGCGACCTGGACACCTACGCACGCTGCCGCATCTTCGCGGCGGTCCATCACAACGGCCTCGCCGGCGCGAGCGGCGGCGAGGAGCAGGATCTGGCCCAGGCGCAGAGGGTCGCGGTCCTGGACCGGCCCTACTGGCTGCGCCTCGCCGAGTCGGCCCCCGAGACGAACGTCGAGGCCGTGGCTCCCATGGTCAACGCGGGCACCGCGCTGGTCGACTTCTTCGGCGGCCGCTCCGACGATGAGGCCGTGGCGACGTGGCACGCGGTCTCTGCGCTCGTGCACCGGCACCAGCTCACGCCGATCAAGTTCGCGGCGGCGTACGCCCCATTCGCCTCGGCGATCCCGGTCACCAACCCGCGCGCGCTGGGGGCGATGGTCTCGCGCTACGTCACCGCCGTCGGCCGGTTGGGGGCGTCGCAGTGCGCGGCGCTGGCGAAGCCCTGGCAGATCAGCGACGAGCTGTCGAACGCGCTGTCGAAGGCTGTCGCCGACGGTGGCGCGCGGGCGGGAGAGGAGGCCGCGGCGCTGGCGGCGGTGGTCACGGTGCCCATGCGCCTGGCGACCGGGGGAGGGTGGGCGGCGGTGAAGACTGCGGCCTTCGGTGGCCGCGTGATCGCGGTCCGCACGCGCCTGAGCGTGGCGCAGCTCGAAGGTCTGTGGGAGCCGATCCAGGCAGCCATCCCGCTGTCGTCACTGGCTCCGCCTGCACGCTCGCGCCGCTAACCTTTTGCCCATGGCGAACGCGCGCGCCAACGGCCGCATTCCCAAGTTTCAGCGGGTCATGGTGGTGTCCGCGCACCCCGACGACCCCGACTTCGGCGCCGGCGGCGCGATCGCCCGCCTGACGGACGGCGGCGCGGAGGTGACGTACGTGATCGTCACCGACGGGCGGCAGGGTGGGGAGGACCCCAGGCAGAAGGACGCCGAGCTGATCGCCGTGCGGAAGAAGGAGCAGCGGGCGGCGGCGAAGGTGCTTGGAGTCAAGAACATAGAGTTCCTGGGCTACAAGGACGGGCACCTGGCGCCGGACCTGAAGCTGCGGCGGGACATCGTCCGCGAGATCCGCAAGTACAAGCCAGAGCTCGTGATCACACACATCCCCGGCCGGGTGCTCGACGCGCCGATGGGCGGGTCGCACCCGGACCACCTCGCGGTGGGCGAGGCGACGATGGCCGCGGTCTATCCCGACTCGCGCAACCCTCGCGCGTTTCGCTCGCTGCTCCGCCAGGGCTACGAGCCGCACGAGGTCAAAGAGGTCTGGATCCCGTTCTGGACGATGGGCGACTACCTCGTCGACATCACGCCGACGCTGGACCGCAAGATCGCGGCGCTCCGTAAGCACAAGAGCCAGGTGGCGAAGCCGGGGCGAGAGTGGGACTTCGAGAAGTTCATGCGCAAGCGGCACCGGGACGTCGGGAAGAAGGCGGGATATCAGTACGCCGAGTCGTTCAAGAGGATCACCGTCTAGCCGCGACCCGTTCGACGACCGGCCAGATGACCTCCGCCCACGCCGCGTACTGGGTGTCGCCCGGGTGGAGCTGGTCGGAGGCGATCCAGCCCCGGCTCCCGATGCGCGAGGTGCTGGCGGGGCCGATGTCGACCCAGGCAACCCCCCGCGTTTCCGCTTCTTCGCGGGCGACGGCGTTGAAGATCCCTGTCAGCCCATCTACGTGCCTCGCGCCGCCGAAGTCCGCAGCCGCTGGGACGTACGACCAGGTCGGGATGGAAACAGCCACGACGCGGGCGTCCTTCAGCTCGTCGTAGATCGTCCGCAGCGACGTACGGTAGGCGTCGGGCGTGCGGCCCTGGACGAGGTCGTTGACCCCGATCAGCACGGTGACCAGGTCGGGTTGCAGCGTACGAAACAGCGGAAGCTCGTCGCGGATCAGGTCCTCGGTCGTGTAGCCGTTGACCGCCGGGTTCGTCAGCTCAGCGCCCAGGCGTCCGGCGATGATCGACGGCCAGGCGTGGGCGTCGTCCGACGCGCCTGTGCCGATGGTGTAGGAATCGCCGAGGGCCAGGTACCTCACCGCTAGCGCTCGATGTCGGCCAGCGCGCTCCAGACGTCGACCTTGGTCTTCACCCGGCGCACGACCTCGGCCGTGAACTCGGTCGTCGAGGCGTGCCCGCCCAGGTCGGCGGTGCGCACACCATCGGACACCGCCTCGAGCGCCGCCTCGTAGACCGCGCGCGACGCGCGCCGCGCGGCGTCACTCTTGATGTAGCCCAGGAGCGAGGCGACGGCCATGATCATCGCCATCGGGTTGGCGACGTTCTTGCCCTCCAGCGCGGGCGCGGTGCCGTGCGGCGCCTCGGTCATGGCCACGCTGACGGCCCCGGCCTCGTCGAACGCAAGCAGCGTCGACTCGGCGCCGGCGATCGTGCCGAACATCTGCATGACGAGGTCGGACAGGGTGTCGCCGTCCCGGTTGAGCGCGGGAATCACCAGCGCCTCCCCGCTGGTCGCGAGCAGCAGGGCGTAGGTCGCGTCGATCAGCTGCGGCTCGTAGTCGACGTCCGCGTGCCTCTTCGCGGCCGCGTCGAGCTCCTCTTTGAACATGCCCTCGTAGACGGGGCTCACCGTGTACTTGGGTCCGCCGAAGACCTTGGCCTCGATCCGCTGGGCGTGATGGAAGGCAAAGTCGGCGACGATCCGGCAGGTGCGGCGGCTGATCTTCTCCGTCCGGAACGCCCATTCGTCCAGGTCGTGGCCTTCGCGCCACTCCCGCGCACCGTAGGCGTCGTCGACGGCCATGCGGATGACGGAGATGGGGGAGTGGACGCCGGCGAGGGGCCGGACGCCGGGGATGCGGCGGCCCGTCCGGACGATGACCCGGCCGTCGATCTGCTTGCGCAGGATGGCGTTCGGGCTGCCGACGTCGCCCGCGCCCTCAGGGGTGATGGTCGCGGCCTTGATCCCGTAGCCGAGCTCTTTGAGGGCCGCTGCCGCGTCGAGGACGCTCTGGTTGCGGGTGCGGCGTCGCTCCTCCAGGGAGAGGTCGAAGTCCCGGGTCTTCACCTCCACGCCCAGCACGCCCGGCTCGAGGAGGCGGAGGGCTTCCTTCAGCAGCTCCTCACCGGTCTGGTCGCCGTGGAGCACGGCGATCGTGGTGGCGGCCATCGAGTCGAATCATATGGCCCGTCGGCGACAGGACCAGGGGACGGGATCAGGCGCACGACTTGATCAAATCGCGTGCATCACCGGCCCAAAATCGGCACGATTTGATCCAAACGCGCAATCGGGTGGCGTTTGGCCAAGCAGGGGCCCGGGAATCGTCTGCTACTATTGACAAGGCCTAGGAAACCTAGGCTTTTTTCTTCCCCCAACCAAAGAGCGAAGCATGGAAGAAGTCATCACCCTGGCCTGCGGCGTCTGCAAGAGGCGCAACTACACCACCTTGAAGAACAAGAAGAACGATCCCGACCGGATCGAGCTGAGCAAGTACTGCAAGTGGTGCCACAAGCACACCCCTCACAAGGAGACGAAGTAAGCCGGCCATGGCTGTAACCACACGCCAGCGCGAAGAGCCAAGGGCCCAGGGCGGAATCGGCCAGTTCCTCCGCGAGGTCTACGACGAGCTGCGCAAGGTCGTCTGGCCGACGTGGGGCGAGCTGTACCGCTACACGCTCGTGGTGATCTTCACCGTGGTCGTGCTGGGCATCTTCATCGGCGGGGTCGACTACCTGCTCGGCGAGGCCGCGCGGCGGGCCATCTACAACAACGGAGTGACGCCGTAATGGCCGTCGAGCGCACGCCCCAACCCGGCCTGGACGAGGAGGCCCAGTGGTACGTCGTCCACGCCTACTCGGGGCACGAGGAGAAGGTCAAGAAGAACCTCGAGAAGAGGATCGAGTCCATGGACATGCAGGACAAGATCCTCCAGGTCCTCGTCCCGATGGAGGACGAGATCGAGATCAAGGACGGCAAGCGCCGCCACGTCCAGAAGCGCATCTTCCCGGGCTACATCCTGGTGAAGATGAAGATGTCGAACGAGTCCTGGTTCGTCGTCCGGAACACACCCGGTGTGACCAGCTTCGTCGGCTCGGCGAACAGCCCCGTGCCCCTCCAGGAGAAAGAGGTGCGGGCGATCCAGAAGCAGATGAAGCAGGAGGCGCCGAAGATCCGCGTGGAGTTCCAGGTCGGCGAGTCCGTGCGCGTCGTCGACGGGCCGTTCACCGACTTCCACGGCAAGGTCGACGAGATCAACCCCGAGAAGGGCAAGCTGAAGGTGCTCGTCAACATGTTCGGCCGCGAGACGCCCGTCGAACTGGACCTGCTGCAGGTCGAGAAGGTTCACTAAGCCGATGGGCAAGAAGAAGGTCCGCGCCGTGCTGAAGCTGGAGCTCCAGGCCGGCAAGGCCACGCCCGCGCCGCCCGTCGGCACGGCGCTCGGCCCGCACGGCATCAACATCATGGAGTTCACCAAGGCCTACAACGAGCGCACCCAGCAGCAGGCCGGCGACGTGGTGCCGGCGCTGATCACCATCTACGAGGACCGCTCGTTCTCGTTCGTCCTCAAGACCCCGCCCGCCGTGCAGCTACTCAAGCGCGCCGCGGGCGTGGACAAGGGCTCGGCCAAGCCGAACCGGGAGAAGGTCGGGCGCGTGACGCTGGCGCAGATCCGCCAGATCGTGGACGCCAAGGGCAAGGACCTCAACGCATACGAGCCCGAGCGGGCGATGAAGATGATCGAGGGCACGGCGCGTTCGATGGGCCTCGAGGTGGTGGAGTAGCGGCCAATGCCGAAGAAGAGGGGCAAGAAGTACATCGAGGCGGCCAAGAAGGTCGAGGCGGCCGTGAGCCAGAACGGCGACGGCGGGCTCGAGCCTGAGGTCGCATGTCAGATCGTCCGCGACACGTCGATCTCCAAGTTCGACGCCACCGTCGAGGCGCACATCCGGCTGGGCGTCGACCCGCGCCACGCCGAGCAGATGGTCCGCGGGTCGGTCGTGCTGCCCAACGGCACGGGCAAGAAGGTGCGGGTGGCGGTGTTCGCCGCCGGCGACCGGGCGCGCGAAGCGCAGGAGGCCGGGGCGGACGTGGTCGGTGGCGACGATCTGGTCAAGCGCGTCCAGGACGGCTGGACCGAGTTCGACGCCGCGATCGCGACGCCGGACTTGATGGCCAAGGTCGGACCGCTCGGAAAGATCCTCGGCCCGCGGGGCCTCATGCCCAACCCCAAGTCCGGGACCGTGACCAACGACGTCGCCCGGGCTGTGCGCGAGGCGAAGGGCGGCAAGGTTGAGTTCCGGACGGACAAGTTCGGGATCGTCCACGTGCCGATCGGCAAGGTCTCGTTCGACTCCAGCCAGCTGCACCAGAACCTGACGACGCTCGTCGACGCGCTGCTCAGGAACAAGCCGTCGGCCTCGAAGGGACAGTACCTGCGGACGTTCTACCTGACGTCGACGCAGGGGCCCTCGGTGCCTGTCGACGTCCGCGAAGCGGCGAAGCTGCACGTAGCGGGCTAGGGCCTCCGCCCGCATCTGCATGTACGGGCCGGTGATCGAGGGCAAGCGGCTGCGGCTGCGTCCGCCGAAGGCTGAAGACGCGCCGGTGATGATCACCTGGTTCGAGGACATGGAGGTCACGCAGTACCTCTTCGTGCGCACCCCTCCGTCGCTGGAGCAGGAGAAGGAGTGGCTCGACGCCAGGGCCAAGGACCCGGACTCGATCTTCTGGGTGGTCGAGGTGGACGGCAAGGCGGTCGGATCGACTGGCATCCAGATGATCGACTGGAAGAACGGCTTCGGCCTGACGGGCACGGTCATCGGTGACAAGAAGGTGTGGGGCAAGGGGGTCGGCGGCGAGCTCATGAAGCTGCGTGCTGACTTCGTGTTCCGGCAGACGCCGCTGCGGAAGCTCAAGTCGGGCTACATCGAGGGCAACGAGGCGAGCGCGCGTGCGCAGGCGGCGTGTGGGTACGTGGAGGCCGGCCGCTGGCGCAAGGACCGGTTCGTGGACGGCGAGTGGCGTGACCTCATCCTCACCGAGCTGCTGCGCGAGGCGTGGGAGGCGAAGCACCCCGGGTCCTCCGTATAATCCACGGCCTGCCCTAGACCGTAGGTGGCCGAGCGAGCGGCCTTAATCTCCTACCGAGGCATCCGTAAGTGAAGGACGCGACGATCCTTCCTGCCTTGTGAGCGGTCTGGGCGGGGAGGATTTTTCATTGCCCAAGGCACGCAAGGAACAGAAGGCGGAGCAGGTCGACCTGCTGACGGAGAAGCTGAAGAAGGCGAAGGTCGCGCTCCTGACCGACTATCGGGGCCTGACCGTCGTCCAGATCCAGGACCTTCGCAGCAAGCTGCGGACCGGCGACGTGGAGTACCGCGTCATCAAGAACACCCTGGCCCGGCGCGCCGCCGACGCCGCGGGGGTGCCAGCTCTGCAGGCGGAGCTGGAGGGACCGGTCGCGATCGCGTTCGGGTACGACGACCTGAGCGCGCCGTCGAAGCTGATCAACGAGTGGCTGCGCGCGACGCGGCTCAAGCTCGACGTCAAAGGCGGCCTCGTCGAGGGCCGCGTCTTCACGCCCGACCAGGTCAAGCAGCTGGCCGACCTGCCGTCGCGTGAATCCCTCATCGCCCAGCTGATGGGCACTCTTCAGTCCCCGGTGGGCCAGCTCGTCGGAATCATGCAAACCCCGCTTCAGCAGCTCGTCGGAGCGCTCGAGGCGTACAAGACAAAACTGGAGGCAGCGTAGGAATGGCGGCGACGAAGATCACCCCGAAGGATTTCGTGGAGGCTCTCAAGGGCTGGAGCATCCTGGACGTGGTCGAGGCCGTGAAGGCCATCGAGGACGAGTTCGGCATCAAGGCGGCCGCGCCCGTGGCGGTGGCGGCGGCGGCGGGCCCCGCGGCCGGTGGCGGCGAGGCCGCGGCGCCGGAAGAGGAGCAGACGGAGTTCACGGTCACCCTGACCGCGGTCGGCGACAGCAAGATCAACGTGATCAAGGCCGTCCGCGAGCTCACGCAGCTCGGTCTGAAGGAGGCGAAGGACCTCGTCGACGCCGCGCCGAAGCCGGTCCTGGAGAACGTCTCGAAGGCCGACGCCGAGAAGGCGGTCGCGAGGCTGAAGGAAGCCGGAGCGACCGCGGAGCTGAAGTAGCCGGCCTCAGTTTTCGCGGCTGAGAGCGACCGCGTCGGGCCGGTTCCCGGCCCGGTGGTTGCTTCGGCGCCGGCCCCGCTCTCAGAGCAGGGATCGGCCGGATCACCGGGGCGCGTGTCGTGAGGCGCACCGGCTTGCCGAAGTGGTCGAACGTGAGCGCACGGCCGGACATCATGGTGTATGTCACCCGCTCGTGGTTGAGGCTGACCTTGATCAGGCGCCCGAGGAAGCCGACGCGGAACGTGAGCCGGCGTATCCGCGGCGGCAGTCTCGGACTGAAGCCCAGCGAGTCGCCGTGGTGGCGCATGCCCCCGAGGCCGTGCACGGCCGCGAGCCAGGCGCCCGCGAGCGAGCCCATGTGCACCCCGTCGCGGACGTTGTGCTCGAGGTCGTCGATGTCCATCAGCGCCGCCTCACCGAGGTAGTCGTGAGCCAGCTGGAGGTGGCCGACCTCGGCGGCGATGATTGCCTGCGTGCACGACGACAGCGATGAGTCGCGCACCGTGATCGCCTCGTAGTAGGCGAAGTTGCGCGCCTTCTCCTCGGCGTTGAACGCGTCGCCGCGGAGGTGCATCGCGAGCACCAGGTCGGCCTGCTTCACCACCTGTTTGCGGTAGAGGTCGAAGTAGGGGAAGTGGATGAACAGGGGGTACTGGTCGGGGCGCGTCTTTGCGAACTCCCAGGCCTCGTGGTCGGTGAACTGGCTTGCCTGTTTGTGGATCTTCAGGTCGGGGTCGTGGGGGATGTAGACGTTCTCCGCGGCGCTCCGCCACCGCTCGGTCTCGGCGACCGTCACCTTCAGGCGCTTCGCCACCGCCCGGTTGGAACGCGCTGCCGCCGCGGCGGCGACGAGGTTCCGCTGCGCCATGAGGTTCGTGTACAGGTTGTTGTCCGCGAGCGCGCTGTACTCGTCGGGGCCGGTGACGCCGTCGATGCGGAACTTGCCATCGCGGTCGAAGTGCCCCAACGAGGCCCACAGCCTCGCGGTCTCGATCAGCAGCTCGGCGCCGTACTCGCGCTCGAAGCGCCCGTCGCGTGTCGCCGTGACATAGCGCAGGACGGCGTCCGCGACGTCTGCGTTGACGTGGAAGGCGGCCGTCGACGCGGGCCAGTAGCCGGAGCACTCCTCCCCGTGGATCGTCCGCCAGGGAAACGCGGCGCCCTCGAGCCCGAGCTCGCGGGCACGGCGGCGGGCGCGGTCGAGGATCGAGTGCCGCCAGCGCAGGGCGTCGGCGACCGCCTTGGGCGCCGTGTAGGTCAGCATCGGCAGGACAAACGTCTCGGTGTCCCAGAAGGTGTGGCCGTCGTAGCCCGGCCCGGTCAGTCCCTTGGCGGGGATGGCGCGCTGCTCGGCGCGGGCGGCGGCCTGGAGGACGTGGAACATGCCGAAGCGGATGCCCTGCTGCACCTCGTCGTCGCCCTCAAGCTCGACGTCGGCGCGAGCCCAGAAATCCGCTAGGTATCCGCGCTGGGCGTCCGCCAGGCCCCTCCAGCCGTGGTGCCTGGCGGTGGCGAGCGCGCCTTCGACCTGCGCGCGGAGGGCGGCGATCGAGCGCAGGCTCGACCAGCCGTAAGCGACGAACTTGACGAGGGTGACGCGCTGGCCGGGCTTCACCTTCGCCATGACAGTGAACCGAGCGTGGTCCGGGTGCGACTCGGACCTGATGGCGACCCCGCGGGGCGCGCGCACGAGATGGTCCATGGAGGCGGCGAGGCGGAGCTTGCTGCGTTTGGTCGAGTGGACGAGGACCGCGCCTTTGTCGGTCACGGCGTCGAGCTCGGCCGCGAGCGCGTCTTCGACGATCTCCCCCGCGCGGGGATCCCTCGCCCCCTTGCCCACGACGGGCTCGTTAGCGATCAGCTCGGATTGGAGGACTAGGTCGGCCTCGTCGTCGAGGGCCTCGACCTCGAAGAGAACCGCGGCAAGCGCGCGGTGCACCAGCGAGACCATTCGGGTCGAGCGCACCCGCACCCGGCTGTGGGTTGGCGATTCCCACTCCGCGGTGCGGGTCAGCACCCCGGTCCGGAAGTCGAGGGTGCGCTCGTGCGCGTGGAGGGTGCCATAGCGGACGTCGAACGGCTCGTCGTCGACAAGAAGGCGGATCACCTTGCCATCGGTCACGTTGACGATCGTCTGGCCGGCCTCGGGGTAGCCGTACGCCGTCTCCGCGTAAGGGAGCGGGACCTCTTCGTAGACGCCGTTGAGATAGCAGCCTGCGATGGAGTGGGGCTCGCCCTCGTCGAGGTTGGCGCGCCAGCCGATGTGGCCGTTGGAGAGGGCGAAGAGGGACTCGGTCTGCCCGAGCAGGTCGAGGTCGAGCGCTGTCTCGCAGACCGCCCAGGGCCGGCACTCAAAGCGGCCGCTCTTGATCACGCCGCCTGGTCACTCAGCAGGTCGCCGAGATCGCGGACGACGATGTCGGCACCGTGTTTCATGAGCGCGTCCGCATGGTGGGCGCGATCGACGCCGACGACCAGGCCGAATTGACCGGCCCTGCCCGCCTCGACTCCGGCGAGGGCATCCTCGTAGACGGCGGCGTTGTTGGGCAGCGCGTTCAGCAGCCGCGCTGCACGTAGGTAGGTGTCGGGGGCGGGCTTGCCGCGGAGATGCTCGCGCTCGGCGATGTTGCCGTCGACCTGGGCGTCGAAGAGGTGGGTCAGGTGCGCGGCCTCGAGGACATCGGTCGTGTGCTTGCTCGAGGAGACGACCGCGCTGCGCATGCCGGCCGCACGCACGGCTTCAACG
>Ga0209376_1000581_pt1 | contig 39716 bp, 43 predicted proteins | sample GraSoiAngelo_134_FD_185891 | JGI IMG/M metagenome (GOLD analysis project Ga0209376, IMG submission 185891) | Grasslands soil microbial communities from the Angelo Coastal Reserve, California, USA - 14_0929_05_30cm (SPAdes) (version 2) | ecosystem: Environmental > Terrestrial > Soil > Grasslands ...
GACGTCGGGGTCGGCGCCTTCGTTGATCGTCACTCCGGCCGTCGTATGCGGAACGAACACGTGACATGTGCCCTCCGCGACACCTGACTGGTTGACGGCGAGCGCAACCTTCTCCGTCACGTCGACCAGCTGCGCGCGGCGGCTCGTGCGAACCTCGAACGTGACCCACCCCACAGATTTGAGGGTACCGGCTCGCGGTTTACCTGGAGAAGCTGAGCTGAGCCTCGATCGTCACGGCCGGCTGCACCGTGGTGAAGCCGATCGACGGCGGCTGCACACCGAAGTCGGTCATGTTGGTCTGGATGGTCGCGACCAGTTGAGGCGCGCCGTTGACGACGCGCAGCTGAACGGTCGCGGTAACGGTCTTGGTCACGCCGTGGATGGTGAGGTCGCCGGTCACCGGAAATGTGACCGTCTGGCCGCTGTCGGCGCCGTTCGGGATCGCGACCGGCTGGAGCTTGAGCACGGCGCTCGGAAACTGGTTGACGCCGAGTGACTGCTGCACGATGCGGTCGCGATTGGTGACGTTGTAGCCCGCGACCGAATCGACGCTCGCCAGCCCGCTGAGCTGGACCGTGACTGTGCCGCCTGAAAGCTGGTACGAGCTTCCCGACTGGGTGATGGTCAGCTGCCCGGTCACGGAGCTCGTGCGCGCCACGGCGTCATGTGTCGAGGCCTGGCCGACGAACTGTTCCCTGACCCGATATCCCGCCAGCGATCCGGAAGCGACCTGCCACACACCCGCGAAGCCCGACGTGGTCGTGCCGGCCGGCGAGGGAGAGGCGGCCGCCGGCGCAGAGGGTGACGGCGACGCGAACGACAGTGCCGGCGGGCTCGTGCGCAAGCCTGAGAAGAAATAGACGTAGCCCGCCGCGCCGCCGGCGAGTACGACGAGGGCCACCCCCGCCAGGATCGGGATCAACAGTCTGCGAGGCACGGCGGCAATCTTGAACCGGCCCGCTGGTAGTCCGCTGGGCGATTCCTGGGAGAAAGCTGGGAGCCCGCGCCAGGCCGCTCGTGCGAACTGCGCGCAAAAGTGCTAAACCAATTGATGGCTGTCGGTTTCGACAATTTCATATGCGGGGGTGGTTTGACATGTCGGATGTCGCGTCTTATTCGGCCATGGCGCCCGAGGAACGGCGAAAACAGATGTTGCGGGCGGTCGTCGCCAGCACGGTAGGCACCTCGATCGAGTGGTACGACTACTTTCTGTTCGCCACGATGGCGGCGCTCGTTTTCCCGGCGCTCTTCTTCCCGAAGTCGGACCCAGTTACAGGGACGCTTAACAGCTTCGGCATTCTCTTTGTTGGTTTCCTGGCACGGCCCGTCGGCGCCTGGTTGTTCGGAACATATGGCGACCGCATCGGGCGCAAGGCCACGCTCATCGCGACGCTGATGTTCATGGGAATCGCAACGTTCCTGATCGGACTGATGCCGACCTACTCGTCTATCGGCCTGGGTGCCGCTGCCATCCTGATCGTCCTGCGCGCGTGCCAGGGCATCGGCGTGGGCGGTGAGTGGGGCGGCTCGGTGCTGATGTCCATGGAGTGGGGAAGCCAGAAGCGCAAGGGCTGGCTCGGCAGCTGGCCGCAGTTTGGAGTACCGATCGGGCTCGTCCTCGCTAACGGCATCACCGCTCTGACGGTGACGATGGCCGGCCCCGCGACCTTTAACGCCTGGGCATGGAGGTTGCCCTTCCTTTTGAGCATCGTCCTCGTCGGCGTCGGTCTCTACATCCGGCTCGGGATCATGGAGACGCCCGTCTTCAAGGCACTGCTGCAGGAGCGCCGCATCGAGCACGCACCTGTCAGGGAGGTTATCCGGCGCAACTGGAGAGAGATCATCCTCAGCGCTCTGCTGCGCCTCCCCGAGCAGGCGCCGTTCTATCTGTTCACGACATTCGTGTTCACCTTCGGCGCGTTTGCGACCAAGCTCGACAAGCCGTTCCTGACCTGGGCGGTCAGCACGGCGGGGCTTGTGTCCTTCATCACGATTCCTCTGTTCGGCCACCTGTCGGACGTGATCGGACGCAAGACGATGTATTTGATCGGCATCGCCGTCATGGCGGTATGGGGCTTCGTTTACTTTGGCCTCTTTGCCGCCGGCGTCGCGACCGTCGTCTTTGTCGTGATCGCCCTTTCTCTCATCCCGCACGACATGCAGTACGGACCGCAGGCGGCCCTCATCGCCGAGAGCTTCACCGGTCGCTTGCGCTACAGCGGAGCGTCGCTCGGATATCAGCTCGCTTCAGTCATCGCCGGCGGTCCGGCGCCGATCATTGGGTTGTACCTCTGGTCGGGGAAGTACGAGTTGTTCGGCGCTTCATTTGTCTCGCCGTTCCCGACCAAGACGCCCTTTACGATCAGCGCGTACATCCTCATCTGCTGCGTCATCGGGTTCGCGGCCACTCTTGCACTGAAGAACCGCCAGGCCCTTGACCACACGAAGGAGTACGAGGAGCAGGGGGAGACGGAGGCCGCCGGCGCGCGTCGCCCAGTCATGGGCTGACAAACATTCGTCGCGGACACCTGGAGGCGCCGCCGGTGCGGCGCCTCTTTTCATGTGGCGGCTTGCCTTTCGAGGCTTTCCGGTACCCGCGCTCCTCGGGAGGTGCGCAGGATCACGAGCGACACGGCCAGCACGCAGGCCGAGAGCCCCGTGATGACGATGAAGTCGGCCCGGAGGCCCGCGGCCAGCTGGGCGTGAGCGGCCAGAGGATCGCGCGCGGAGCCGAGGTACAGCTGCAGCAGCACCCCCATCAGCGACACGCCGACCGCGCCGCCGATGGTGCGCGAGAACTGGTTCAGCGCTGTGGCTGCGCCACGCCGGTTCCACGCGACGCTCGACTGGATGACGATGAGCAGAGGTGCCGTGAAGAGACCCATCCCGCAACCGATGACCAGCGAGCCGGCGGTCATCCAGAACGCGCCGAGCGTCGCCGGCGCCAGCGCGAGCATGAGGCTGCCGGCGACAAGCGCGAGCGCCCCGGCCAGCACCAGGCGCTGATAGCCGACCCGGACAAGCATGAAGCCCGCCGTTGTGGAGGTCACCGGCCATCCGATCGACATCGCGCCGACCGCTACCCCTGCCGCGTATGGACTGCCACCCAGCACCTGCTGCACGTAAAGAGGCACGTATGCGGTGACCCCGAACATCACGGTGCCGGCGATGGCCCCGACCATGACGGCGGGTCCGATCACGGGACTCCGCAGCAGGTCGAGGGGCAGCAGCGGCCGGCGGCTGCGCATCTCGACGAGGCCGAATGCAGCCAGCATTGCGGCGCCGGCGCCGATCGCCCACCACACCGGCGCCGCGGTCTGGCTACCGGTGCCGAGGCCCCAGAGCAGCAAGCCGATGCCTGCGGTGAGAAGGATCGCGCTGCGCACGTCGATGCCGGCGTCGACGACGGCCTCGGGGCGCCGTTCGCGGTGGCTGAAGATGAGCGTGCCCGCCACCAGGCCGATCGGCAGGTTGATCAGAAAGATCCACCGCCAGCCGATCGTAGACACGAAAACCGCGCCCAGGGCTGGGCCGATCACCGCCGCGACGGCCCACATGCTGCTGAAGAAGCCCTGCAGCCGCGCTCGCTGCGGCAGGGGAAAGATGTCTCCGACAAGCGTGAAGACGACAGGCTGGATGCAGCCCGCCCCGACGCCCTGCAGAGTTCGAAACACGATGAGCGCGGCCATGCCGGGGCTGGCGGCACACAGCATGGAGGCGGTCACGAAGATCGTGATGCCTGTCAGCAGCACCAGGCGGCGGCCGTAGCGATCGGCGAGTCGGCCCCAGATCGGCACGGTAGTGGTCGCGGTGATCAGATAGCCGCTGAAAACCCACGGATACAGCTGGAACTCGCCGAGTTCGCGGGCGATCGTGGGCAGCGCCGTGCCGACGACCGTCGAATCCATGGCAGCAACGAAGAGCGACAGCATCAGCCCTGCCATGACGCGCACCAGATCCCCGGTCCAGTTGAGGCGCGTTATCGCCGGCGAGCTCACGCGATCAGGCTACCGGCAGCTACTCCTACAGCGACTTGAGGAGGAACGCGTTGTGCAGGCTCACCAACGCGAGAGCGACGGTGCTGCCGCGGATGGCGGCCAGCGTGAAGACGTAAAGGGCGACAGCGCCGGGGCGCTCGGTGCGCACCCAGCGCAGCGTCAGGAGGACCGCTGCCGCCCCCGCCAGCACCAGGGCGAACTTCACAAAAACGAACATCATCAGTCCGCCTTCGTTGATGACTGCGGCGCTGATGGGCATCGCCTCAACGGCGCCGCGTGCTCGTCCCATCGCGGTGGTGAGGATGTCGGTGGACTGGATCGCTCCGAGCAATCCGATCCAGATGAGGCCCAAACGATGCCACGTGATCAATCAATTTGGACAACGCGGGCGCGCGGCGAAGCACTCTGCATCAAAAGGCGCACAGCAATCCTTAAGGCTCCGCACAGGACATGCTTGGTCGCGCGCGGGATCTTCGCCGCATGTCAATCAACACACGCCCGACCCAGACCGAAGACGTCCACTTCCGTGTCATCGCCCCGCGGCCGACACCCGTCCCCGCCCTGCACAGGCCCGCGCTCGACATCGTCGTGCCGGTCCACAACCAGGAGCAGGAGCTCGCGCGCGCGGTTCGGAAGCTGAGCTCATTGCTCCGCCACGCGTTCCCGTTCTCGGCCCGAATCACGATCGTCGACTGCGCGAGCACCGATTCCACGCGCGAGGTCGCCACAGCGCTCTCGGCCGAGCTCGCCGGGGTTCGGCTCATCCATCTGAACCAGGAGGCGCACGGCCGTGCGCTGGCAGCGGCGTGGATGACGAGCGACGCGAGGGTTGTCGCCAGCGCCGGCCTCGATATCGACGTCTCGAACGTGCCCCAGCTGATCGCGCCGGTGATCTCGGGCCACAGCGAGATCTCGATCGGCGGCCGCTTCAAGGCGCTGCGCGCAGACGTCGCGCGCAAGCTCATCCCGACCGTGCTCAGTCGCAGCCGGCTCTTCGAGACCGAGCTCCTGCTGCGTGCGAGGCGTGCCGGAATGCGGATTCACGCTGCCTGAAGCCCGCTCGAGGCCTGTTTTACGCAAATTGATTTGACGCGGAGCCCGTTCGGGGCCTAGCGTCGAGGGCCGACATGAGATTCCTGCGCACGACCACGCTGGCCGCCGTCGGGTCGGTGGCGATGCTCGTTGCCACGCACATCGGGGCGTTTGCGGCGCTCGATCCCTACGCCGGGAGCGGCTACGACTTCTCCTATGTGCAGTGCGGCGTGTCGGCTCCCTCGGCGCAGTTCGGGATCGCCGGCGTGAACGGCGGCTACCCGTTCACCTACTACAACGGATGCCTGTCGGCCGAGTACAGCGCGGCGCCTGCGGGCCACGCGTCCCTTTATGTCAACACCGGCTACGACCCCAGCTACACCGCGATCGACGGCCGGCACATGGAGGAGGACTGCGCGGGGGCATCAAGCCAGGTCAACGCGACGCCCGCCCAGCAAGCCGCGTGGGCGGTCGGGTGCAGCGAGGCGGAGCGCGACGTCGGGTACGCGACGAGCCAGGGCGCAGTCGGCCCCGCAGCGTGGTGGCTCGACGTCGAGACCTCCAACAGCTGGTCGACCTCAGACCTGAGCCTGAACCGCTACACGATCGAGGGCCTCGTCACCCGGCTGCGCGCGTCCACCTCGGCGCCAATCGGCATCTACTCGACCTCTTATCAGTGGGGTGTGATCACCGGCGGGTATCAGCCGGCTGTCGACGCGACGTGGATCGCGACCGGGCAGCGCACGCTGAAGCGCGCCCGCTCGTACTGCACCGCCGCGAGCTTCACCGGCGCGCCGGTCTGGCTCGTGCAGTACGTCGCGTCTTACGACCACGATTGGGCCTGCTAGGCCACATCCCAGTACCTCAGTTGAGGTAGGCCGAATTACCACTTCGGTGGTTGGCGGCGCTCCCGGCCCCGGTCGATCATGGGAAAGCCGGCTTGCATTTAAGCCGTGGGGGTGAGATTTCTTTGTCAGCGGGAACGTGGCTGCACCGCGCCAATGATTCTCACGAACACGCTCAGCGACGGCTGCCGGCAGGGGGTGTGCTGCTGGACGGAGCGGTCAAGCTGAGCTGACCGCCCGTGCCGGGAGGGCCGGGCGGGTCCCGGTCCTCCCCCAGCGTGCGAGGACGCGGCATCACGATTTGTATACAAACGCACGATATCGGCGGCGAATAAGGCGCGTTTGTATACAAACGCTGCAATCGCGGAACATCTGAGTGACGTGCGCATCCTGGCGGTCGCTGACGAGGTGGCCGAGTCGCTCTATGGCGACACCCTCAAGGAGCTGCGGCCGGACCTGATCCTGGCCGCCGGGGACTTGCCGTTCGACTACCTGGAAAACCTGGTCAGCCGCACCGATGTGCCGCTGCTCTACGTGCCGGGCAACCACGACCCCGCGCTGAAGCTCGGCGACTCGACGTTCGAGGGTCTGTCGCCGAAGTACGACGGCAGCGGACCGCCGGGGTGCATCAACGTCGACGGGCGCATCGAGCAGGCGGCCGGATTGTGGATCGCTGGCCTGGGCGGATCGATCCGCTACAACGAAGGGCCGAACCGCTACACCCAGCGTGAGATGCGCTGGCGTGCCCGGAAGCTTGCGTGGCGCGCGCGCCTCAGCCGCCGGCGCATCGACATCCTGCTGACCCACGCGCCCGCGGCTGGACTAGGAGACGCGGGCGACCCCGCGCATGTCGGCTTCGACGCGTTTCACCGGCTCGTCCTCAGGCTTCGACCGCGGATGCACATCCACGGGCACGTGCGGAAGTTCGGCCCGAAGAACGAGGACCTGCGCCTGGGCGAGACGGTGATCGTCAATGCGATCCCGTACCGCGTCCTCGAGCTCTAGCGCTCGTCCGAAGCGCGATCTGTATACAGCCGCGGGTTATTTCCGCGAAATTCGCTGCGTTTGTATACAAATCGCGGCTTCGCTGGTCGCCGAAGTCGATGACAGCGTTTCTCATTTGATGCGGATTGTCTGTGCTCTTGGGTTCGTGGCGCTGTGCGCGGCCGCGTGCACGCAGGGCGTGGTGAGCGCGCAGAGCAGCGACATGTCGCTGCCGCCGCTCGACCAGCAGATGACCATCGACCCCGGCACGCCGCCGTCCCCATCCATCGACCCCAACGCGCCGCCGCTCGACCTGCGTGTGGTCAAGTCGATGATCTATGCATCCGCGGTCAAGCACCGGGTGAATCCGTACCTGGTGATGGGACTCGGCTGGTGGGAGAGCGGCTGGAACCAGTCAGCGGTCTCGTCCGCGGGCGCGATCGGGGTCATGCAGATCATGCCCGCAACCGGCGACTCCGAGGGCCCGATGCTGATGCGGCGGCAGGTGAACATCCACGACCTTGCCGACAACATCGAGCTTGGGGCGGCCATCATCAAATACAACCTCGACGGATACCATGGCGACCTCGTGAGAGCGCTCGCCGACTACTACGGCGGTCCGACCATGGCCACCGACTGGAACCACCTTCGCGCAGACGCGAAGCGCTACGTCTACGGCATCTACCAGCTGGCGGTTGCGTTCCACGACGGTCGGGGACCGGTCTAGCCGGCTACCGCGTCAGCACCGCTTGCGTTTGCGTGACCTGCGCCACGCGCTTGCCGGCGGCGTCGTAGAGGTCGGTCTGGATCACGATGGTCGAGCGCCCCACGTGCAGGGGCCTGGCGACCGCCTCGACGGTGCCCTCGCGCACCCCGCGGAAGAAGTTCGTCTTCGACTCGATGGTGCTCGTCAGCGCTCCGTCGGGCAGGTTGAGGAACGCGCACAGCGCTCCCGCGGTGTCGGCCAGGGCCATGACAACGCCCCCATGCAGCACGCCGCCCGACGTGCACAGGTGCTCGGCCCATGCGAGCCGGGCGCGCACCTCGTTGCGGTCGGCCTCGGCGAGCTCGATGCCCAGGTGCCGCGCGAACGGCATCGTGTCGATCAGCGCGTCCAATTTCGTGATTCCTCCGGGTACGCGCGCGCAACACGCGCGGCAGTGCGGGCGTTGTTGGTCACGACCTGGACGTTCAGGTCGAGCGAGCGGCCATCCGACAGCTCGGCCATCATCGCCAGCAGGCGCGGGGTCACGCCAGCGCCCTCGATCTCGCCAGCACGGGCGATCGCCTGCGATACGAGGTCGTCGGCGCCCTCGAGCTCCGCCGGCGGAGGCACTGCGACCACGATCCCGCGCGTCCCGGTGGCCCATGAGGCAGCCAGCACGCGCGCGGCGTCAACGGCATCGGCAACTCGTGCCGAAACCGGGTGTCCGCTGCTCGAAAGATAAAAAGCGGGCACCTCGTCGCAATCGAACCCGAGCACAGGGACGCCCAGGCTTTCGAGCCGCTCGAGGGTCAGGCCGATGTCGAGGATGATCTTCGGCCCGGCGCAGAACACTGCGACTGGAGTGATCGCGAGCTCTTGCAGGTCCGCTGACTGGTCCTCGGGGTGGCCGCGGTGCACGCCGCCGATGCCGCCGGTGGCCATGAACCGGATGCCCGCCATCCAGGCGGCGCGCATGGTGGCCGCAACCGTTGTCGCGCCGGCTTTCTGATGCACGAGGGCCGGACCGAGGTCGCGTGACGACACCTTCTCGGAGCCGGCCGCGATGCGCTCGATGTCGGCCCTGGTCAGGCCGACCCTCACGCACCCGTCGAGCACCCCGATGGTGGCAGGCACCGCACCTTCGTCGCGGATGACCGCCACGCAGCCCAACGCCGCCTGCAGACTGTGGGGCGCCGGCAGGCCCTGGCCGACGATCGATGTCTCCAGCGCGACCACCGGCCGCCCGCGCTCGAGGGCTTCGGCAACTTCCGTCGAAACCTGCAGGAAGTCGCTCATGCCGGACGCGCTCCGACCTTCGCCACCGCGGCCGCGGCCACCCGCACTGCATGCTCGCCCGCGCGCTGCGGACCTTCGCCGGACACGATCGCGATGCAGAACGCCGCCGCGAACGCGTCGCCCGCGCCGGTGGGATCGACCACATCGGCCGCAGGCGAGGCGATGCGCCGCCCGCACACGATGCATCCGGCCGCGCCAAGCTTGACCGCGGTAACCGGGGCGAGACCGTCCATCGCGACGGGCATCGCGTCGGCCTCGGCAGCGGTCGCAAACAAGATGTCGGGCTTGATTCGCGCCAGCTCCGACATCATCCGCGCCGGCCCGTAGTCGACCAACCCTGCCACCGACGACAGGTCGACCGACACGCGACCCCGGCCGAGGCGAACCATCTCCACCGCGGTGCGCGCCGCGGTCGCAAGGGGTTCGCGGAACAAGGAGTACGCGGGCACGTGGATCAGGTCCACGCCCACGAACCACTCGGGCCGCAGGTCGTCGCGGCGCAGCCCGACGCTCGCCCCGCGCTGCGTCGCCATGGTCCGCTCACCGCCGGGCCCGATGAGAACGGCGATGGCCCCGGTGGGCTCGGCGGCTCGCACCGCGTGCACCTCCACGCCGCCGGCCTCCAGCTCCGCCTCCAGCCGCCGGCCCGCGTCGTCGTCGCCGACGCGAGTGACAAGGCGCGATCGCTCGCCAAGCGAGGCCGCCCAGGCACAGAAGTTCGCAGCCTGACCGCCACCGCCGACGCGTATCGCCGCGGGCGTGTCGTCGTTGGTACGAAGTTCACCATGAGGCGCAATCGTGATGTCGAGCACGAGATCACCGATGGCGGCCAGCAGCACCTCAAGAGGATAGTCGCGGCTTTCTCTGATGGAAATCTCAGCCGGGCCTGCTCTAATCTCTGGTTGACAAGGGTGGGGACCCGAACGCCAGCCGGCGCCACGACGCGTGCCTCTCGGAAGGCGGCGACGAATCGTCGCCTACAAGGGGAATCGAAGCCTGCGCCGGCTCCGCTGATCAAGCTCAGCGCGGTCAGAAAGCTGTTCGGCAAGCGCGTCGTGATCGACAAGCTCCACCTCACTGTCGCGCCGGGCGAGCTGGTCGAGGTGACGGGTCCCAGCGGAGCGGGGAAGACCACGCTGCTGCGTCTGCTGCACGGCCAGCTGCGGCCGACCGCCGGCGAGGTATGGGTCGAGGGACGAGCGCTGCACAAGTGGTGGCGCCGCGACCTCGACCGCATCCGGCACGACGTTTCGTTCCTGTTCCAGGAGCAGCGCCTGCTCGGCCGCCTGACCGCGCTCGAGAACGTGGTGCTTGCGCTGATGGTGAACGAGCCCGACACCCCCTATCGCGAGATCCAGCAACGCGCGTCAGGCGCGCTCGACGCGCTGGGTGTGGGGCACCGCCGGGATGCTTACCCGCACCAGCTGTCCGCGGGGGAGCGGCAGCGCGTGGCCGTGGCTCGAGCGCTCGTGAGCCGGCCGCGCGTCCTGCTGGCGGACGAGCCGTTCACCGCGATCGACAGGGACAACGCGCAGGTCGTGGCCCGCATGCTGGAAGAGGCGGCGGCGCACGGGACCGCGGTGGTCGTCGCGACGCATCGGCCCAGCGGGCGCGCTTCGCGCGTGGTCCGCCTGCCCGACGGCGTCGTGGAGGAGGGCAACCACCGGCCGGCGCCGGCCAACGGCTCGCGCGCGGCCAAGCTCGGCTGGCGGCGGCTCGTCGAGTCGAACGGGCACAGCAACGGCCAGTCCAATGGCCAATCGAACGGCCACTCGAACGGCCACTTCAACGGCAAGGCCCGCGCCAACGGACACAAGAACGGCTCGGCCTCACCGGCGCGGCCCGCTGCGGTTCCGCGCTGGAAGCGATATAGCGCCCTTGTCGAGAACAGCTTTCGCCTGGTCCTTCTCGGTGGCCTGCGCAGCTGGCGACGTGACCTGCGCTTCAACGCACCGGCGATGCAGACGCTCGCGATGGTGCTCCTGCTGTGCGGCCTGCTGGCGCTCGTGGGCATCTCGCTCGGCCGCTCGGCAGCCACCGCGGAGGTGCAGGCCTCGACCGTGCGCGTCTATCTGAGCGAGAACGCCACTGACGGCCAGATCAGCGCCTTGAAGGACAAGTTCACCGCCGACGCGCGCGTCGCGTCGGTACGCCAGGTGAGCGCCGCGGAGGCGAAGCAGGAGGCGAGCGGCCGGCCCGGGCTCAGCACGCTGGCCGGCCTCAGCGACTCCAACCCGTTTCCGGCCAGCCTCGATGTGCGCGTGAAGCTCGTCACCGAGGTCAGCGCGGTCGCCCAGATCGCGAACGGCGACTCAGCGGTCGATCCGGCCTATCCGACCTCGTACGACCCTGACGTGTACGGCCGCCTCCGCAGCATCGCGATCGGGGTGGGCCTGGTCGGAGGCGTGCTGCTCCTGCTCTTTGCATTCATCGCCTACGCGGTCACCGCCAACTCGATGCGAGCGGTCGCGGCCGCGCGTCGCGAAGAGTTGACTACCCTGCGGCTCCTCGGCGCGCGCCACTGGATGCTGCGAGATCCGTTTGTGATCGAAGGCTTGATGACAGGCGCGGTCGCGGGGTTGGTCGCAGGCGCGCTTGTCGGAGTCGCCTACCTGCTGGCGATGCGCTTCGCCGACGCGACGTACGTGCAGCTGCTGCCCGGCGTGGGCCTTACCGCCACGCGCTTTGTGATCGCCGGGGTCGTCATCGCCGGCATGGTGCTAGGCATAGCGACCGCCGTCCTCAGCTTCAGGCGCGTGCGAGCGTGAGACGCGTAGCCGCGCTGGCGCTGGCGGCCGCGATTTGCGCCGCATCGCTCGCGCTTCGCGCGCCGGCACCGGCTGCCGCAACGACCGTATGCCCGAGCCCCAGCCCGAGCGCAACCGCGACCGATGCGCGCACATGCGCGCAGGCGGCACTCGACCAGTTGACGCAGCGTCTCGGCGGTGACCTGGCCGCAGCGCTGACCACACAGCACCACCTGAGCGACACTGTCGCCGCCGCGACGGTGCGGGCGCAGCTGCTCGCCGCCGAGGTCGCCCAGGAGGAGCTGACGATCAGGAATCTGCAGAACCAGATCGCCGCGCTCGATGAGCAGATCGCGAGCCTGGAGCTGCGCATCGACAACGAGCGGGCGCAGGTGAAGGCGCTGGCGCGTGCGATGTATCGACGCCCCTCGTCGTTTCTCGACATCCTCGCGAGCTCGGGCAACCTTGCCGACGCCCTGACCGCGACAGGGGACATGGTGATCGCCGGCCAGCGCGCGCACGCGCTGCAGGAGCGGCTCGCGAACGACCTGGTCACGGTGCAGGCGGACCGCGATGCTCGTCAGTCGGATCTCGATGACGAGCAGGCCACGCTAGACCAGGTTCAGGGAAGCGTCGACGAGCTCGCGACCATCCAGGTGCAGATCGACACTCTCACCAATCAGCTGGCGGCGCTGATCGCCCACATCCGCAGTACGGTGGCCCAGCTTCCCAACATCTCGTCGGACGTGGCGGCGCAGGTCACCAGCCTGATGGAGCAGCAGGAGGCGAACCTCAGCCAGCAGTCGCAGTCGGCCGCCTGGGCGCTCGCAGGCGTCGGGGGCGGCGACGCGATGGCGCTGATGGCGCTGCCCGCCGGGTTCGGGCCATATGGCCTGCAGCTGTCGTGGCCGATCATTGGCGGCACCCTGACGCAGCCCTTCGGCCCGACCACGTTCGCGCTGGAGCCGCCCCTCGGACAGTACCCGCACTTCCACACAGGCATCGACATCGCGGCCCCGTCCGGAACGCCAGTGCTGGCCGCAGCCGACGGTCTCGTGGTGGCGGTCCTGCACACGAGCGTGGGCTATGGCAACTACGTGATCGTCGCGCACGGCGGCGGCTACTTCACCCTCTATGGGCACCTGGCCAACACCCAGGTCGTCGACGGTCAGCACGTGGTGCGCGGCCAGCTGGTTGGGGACGAGGGCGCGACCGGGCTGGCCACCGGACCGCACGTGCATTTCGAGCTGCGCTACAACGGCGCGGTCATCGACCCGCTGGCTTACCTGCCGCCCCGGTAGAGGTCTGCGCTCGGCGCGTTCGGCGAGTGGATTCGCTGGCCGATGAGGCGCGCGCATTCACGCATCAGCTCGAGCAGCTCGTCCTCGATCTGGACCTGGTCCTTGCTGGCTCCGCACAGGGTCCCGAACCACTTGCCTTCGACTGTGAACACGGGATAGGAGACGAAGGTCCGGATGTCGAGCAGCCGGGCGACGCTGCTGCGCGGATACGCCTTCTGCGCGTCTGGGGTGTAGTTCGGCACGCCGCCCTCGGAGACGAACCTGCACACGCCTTCAGACCAGGGCAGCGAGATGTCCTCGGGGATGTGGAAGACGTCGCTGCTGTTGAACGAAAACAGGATTCGCTGCTCGTCCTCGTCCAGCCTCGTCTCAGCGAGGTAGGTGGAGCTGAGGCCCGTGAGCGCGGCCAGCCTCGCCAGCAGCCCACGCGCCACGCTCTCCAGGTCCTCGCCCGATGCAGCCACCTCGGCGAGCAGCTCCCGTGCCGTCGGAGCCATGTCGTAAACATAATCGGCTATCGTTCGGCGCCACGCCGATGAGGACCTTCGTCGCAGCGCTGGCGGTGATGCTCCTCGGCATGGCTTGCGGGTCGAGCTCGCCTGGGTCCGACGATGGGCCGCTCACGATCCGGCTCGGCTATTTCCCGAACCTCACCCACGCGCCCGCGCTGGTCGGCCTGCAGAACGGCCTCCTCGCCCATCAGCTTGGCGACGGAGTCAGCATCGAGCAGCACACCTTCAACGCCGGCGGCGACGCCGTGACCGCGATTCTCTCCGGTTCCCTCGACGTGGGCTTTGTCGGGCCGAACCCGACCGTCAACGCGTTCGTGCAGTCGCACGGCCAGGCGATCCGTGTGGTCTCGGGAGCCACGTCGGGCGGCGCGCTGCTCGTCGTGCGGCCGGACATCACGGGCCCATCGCAGCTTCGCGGCAAGAAGATCGCCGACCCGCAGCTCGGCGGGACTCAGGACGTGGCGCTCCGCTGGTATTTGAAGAGTCAGGGCTTCAAGACCGACACGCTCGGCGGCGGTGATGTGAGCGTGGTGCCGCAGGACAACTCGCTGACGCTCAACGCATTCAAGGCGCGCCAGATCGACGGCGCATGGCTGCCGGAGCCATGGGCGAGCCGGCTGGTCCTGGAGGGCGGCGGCCGCGTGCTGGCCGACGAGCGCGACCTGTGGCCCGACGGGAAGTTCGTCACCACTGACCTCATCGTCGCAACGCAGTTCCTGCGCGACCATCCCAAGCGAATCAAGGCCTTGCTCGAGGGGCTGTACGCCACTGTGACGTTTCTCAACGCGAACGCCGCGCAGGCGCAGTCGATCGCCAACTCGGCCGTCGCAAGCATCACCGGCAAGAAGCTGGCGGACGGCGTCGTGTCGGCGGCTTGGCCGCACATGGCGTTCACGCTGGATCCGCTGGCCGCGACATTGCAGACATCGGCCGACCACGCCCACAGCCTGGGCCTCCTCAGAGACGCGAATCTCAACGGGTTGTATGACCTGGCGCTGCTGAACGAGGTGCTGGCCGAGCACAACGAGCCCGCAGTTCCGGGTCCTTAGCGGACGAAAATCTCCGCGTCACCCACTGGCCGCGGAACCTCGCGCGCCGGCAACAGGAAAAGGGGCAGCGCCAGGACGGCCACCACGGGCAGCGACCACGCGGCTGCGGCGTAGCCGTACTGCGCCGCGACGACGCCGATCATCGTCCCGCCGAGCGAGCCGCCCATGTCGACGGCGCTGTTCCACAACGCGCTGATCGCGCCGGAGTCTGAGCTTGTGCCCCTCTCGTTCATCGCCAGGTACGACGCAGTGTGCAGGGCGCCGAAGCCGATCCCGTACAGCGCGCCCGCGGCCAGCACCCATAACGCCGCGCTGGTGAGCGCCAGGATCACAAGCGCGGCGAGGGCGATAGGCAGGGCGCCGAGCAGCACAGCCCGGGCGGGCACGCGGTCTCCGATGTAGCCGGCGACCCAGCGGCTCAGCGCGCGCGTCGAACCGGCCGCAAGTAGAAATGCGGCAGCGGATCCGAGTCCCTTCAGGGGAAGGGCAACCGGTGCGTACGTGAACACGCCGCCGAAGGAGCAGCTGACGAGGACGAATCCCGCGAACACGGCGAGCATCCCGGGCCGGCGCAGGGTGGCAAGCATGTCGGCCGGCTGCTGCGAAGCGTGTGAGGGACGCTCGGGGATGCGGAGGGCGATGAACGCTCCGGCGACGCCGACCGCGAACGCGATGAGCCCGTCGACGTCGGACCGGCCGTTCGCGAGCAGAAAGACACCGGCCGAAGGAATGAACACCCCGGGGGCGCTCAGCGCGAATCCGTAGTAGCCGATGGAGCTGCCGCGTCGCTCGGGAGGCGTCAGCTCCGAGAGCAGCGTCACCGAAACCACGATTGCGACGCCCATCGCCAGGCCCCGCCCGAACGCGGCTGCGAGCATCGCCCACGTCGGTGGGTGCTGCAGCACGAAGACGAGGCTTGGCAGCGCGGTCAGCAGCTGCGCCGCGACGAGGAGCCGGTTGGAGCGGAACCTGGTTAGGAGCCACGGCGTCGAGAGCTCGCCCGTCACGGCCCCGACGAACAGCGCCGCGGTGGCGGCGCCGGCGATGCCGTGCGGCCCTTGCCGCTCCGCCATCACAGGCACGACAGGCAGCAGGATCTGGAACGAGATCGCGATGCACACGGCGAGACCCGCCAGCAGGAATGGAGGGCTCGTGATCGCGGCGCGAGCGTTCGAACGGAGGGGGCTAGCGATCAAAGAATGATATTGGCCTCGGTGGGCTAACCTTGCCCCGCCGATGCCCAGGCGCGAGGGCCCGTTCCTGCAGCTCGATTACCTCTACACGCCGAGCGACGACGTGGCCGCCGACGTGCGCTACTTCACGGAGGTGCTGGGCGGGAAGCTCGCGTTCGCAATCGACTCGATGGGCGCGCGGGTGGCGAAGATCGACCTCAGCGGCGGTCCACCTTACGTGCTGCTGACGGATCACCTCGAGGGTGACCGGCCGATCCTCGTTTATCGCGTCGCCGACCTGGATGCATCGCTGAAGCAGCTCAAGAAGAGCGGATGGAAGAAGGGAACGAACCTCGAGATCCCGATGGGGCCGTGCTGCTCGTTCGCATCACCACGCGGCCATCGAATCGCGCTGTACGAGCTAACCCGCCCAGGCGTGGCCGACCACTTCGAAGGCAGGAAGGATTTCTAGCAGGTGGGGTCCCTCCCCACTTGTGGGGAGGTAGGTGGGGACGAAATACTCCCTACGAGCGCCGAAACCGTAGAGCCGTCCAGTTGTCGTCGATCTTCACGAAAGCCACCGGCTGGTAGCCCGTCTCACCCGTGAACTCGCCGAGCACGTCGCGCTTGGTCCACGACGGGGTGGCGGGAAGGTCGGTCGCGCCGCGGGTCTTGCCGCCCTTCGGATAGCACACCCACAGCAGCCCGTCGGGCTTCACGCCGCGGATCGCGTTCGCGCCCAGGCTGCGCAGCTCGTCAGTGTTGTTGACGAAGAGCTGCACCAGGTCGAACGACTGGTCGGGTTTGACCTCCACGTGCAGGTCGCCCGGCGCCGGCACAAGCTGGGCGAGGTAGGCGGGAGGCGAGTTGACGATTGCGACCCGGTCGCCGGCCTTCATCCGGAGCTTCCTTGCCAGCGGGCTGAGCGCGGCCGTCTTCGGGTCGAACGCCTCCAGGCCGGTGTAGGACTGCAGGTTCTTCACGCCGCGATCTTAGACCGCGGCGGACGCAGGCTCGAACAATTGCTGTCACATTGCGGGCGATCGGACTGCGGCGAGCTCACGCCTCGGACTGCAGCTCGCGAGTCCTGACCCGCACCTTCATCGAGCTGTTGGCGGAACCGACGTAGATGCCTCGCGTCGGCGCCGCATCGCTGTAGTCGCGACCGACGGCCAGGCGAACATGGTGCTCTGACGTGCGCACCGGCCGGGTGGCGTCGTAGCCGATCCATCCCTTGCCGGGAATCCATGCGTCGCCCCAAGCGTGCGATGCGGTGGTGGCGCCTCTGACGTCGGCGAAATGGATGTAGCCGCTGGCGTACCTGGCGGGAACGCCCATCGCGCGCGCCACTGCGATGAAGAGGTGCGCGAAGTCCTGGCACACGCCGGCGCGCAGCTCGAGCACCTCATCCACCGCGCTGTACACGTTGGTGACCGCGCGGTTGTACTCGAAGTCGCGGCTGATCGCCAGGGTCAGCCCGTCCAGCGCAGCCTCGATCGATTCTGCGGACCCAGGATGCGCGACGGAGTGCTCGCGCGCCAGGTCTCGCACGCCCTGGATGTCCTTGACGGGGCTGCGGAACCTCAGGAAGTCGTGGACAAGCTCTTCGCCTGCGTCTGCGTCGGGCGCGAGGCCGGTCTCCACAGTCGCCCGGCTCGTGATGCTCAGTCGAGTGTGCGGCCGAACCAGGTTGAAGTAGTGGACGACGTTTCCATAGCCATCCACATAGGCGCGCGGCTTGATCCCAGAGCTGATGTCGAGCTTGAAGGCGAGGCACCGCTGCCCTACGCCGTCCATCGGCTGGAGCCTGACCTCCATCACCGACTCGGCGATCGGTTCGGTGTACTGGTAGTGAGTGCTGTGAATGATCTCCAGCTTCATGTCATTGCCTGGCCATGCTGCTGTTGTTGTTGCGGCATGGCTCGTTCCTCGTCGCCGGTGACGCCCGTCGGCACCTTGCTGGGATGGAAGTAGGTTTCTCTGAGGGCGACCTCGAGCTGGCGAAGAATGCCTCTGCATTCCGCATCGAAGTCCTTCGGTCGCTGGGCGATCGCCTCGGTATTGGCGCGCGCAAACAGCGACCGGAACCGTATTAGCAGGTGGCGCGGTCGGGAACGCCTGCCCTTACCGTCGATCCTGGTCACAGCCTCCAGCGCTGCCGTGGCTGAAAAGCGCGCCGACCTTGGCAGCGCATCATCCAGGACCAGGCACTCGATCACCCGCTCAGGCGTCACGCCGCCCGAGTAGCGAGCTTGGTACGACTCGAACGCAAAACACGATTTGAGAACGGCGGTCCACTCGAGCGCGTCTTCAGGATTGTCCGCCAGCTCGGCTGACTTCCTGGTGACGATCGCGGTCACATTGGAAGCCCGCTCGACAAACTTGCCCAGGCGCACGAAATCCCGCGCTTCGTCGTGTGACATCGTGTCCTCGAGCAGCCCATCCGCAAGCCGGACCCCCCACTGCACGTCGTTGAGCAGCGGATAGAGATCGGGCTCCCAATCCGCGCCTTGCACCCGCCAGTGAAGCGTGTTGACGTGCTCATACAGCTCGCTGGGCAGCGACGGGCGCACGGCCTGGGCCGCGAGCCTGGCGGCGGCGATGCTGGCTCGCACCGAGGGGCCGAGCGTGCCGGCGATCACCATCTCAACGGCCTCGTCCTTGCGTCCCGTGTCGCTGCCCTGCCAGCCCGCCAGCTGCATGAACCGCGTCCAGAAATCGGGCCCAGGCTCGTCGGTTCGGTCGAGGGCAAGCGCTACATGGACGCCGAGGATGCGCGCCAGGTGGTCAGCGCGCTCGAGATGGCGTCCGAAAAGGGTCAGTGATGTGGCGGCGCGGCTAAGCATCGCCAACCTCGCCGGTGCTTTCCGCCATCACCCATGTGTCCCGGCTGCCTCCGCCCTGTGAGCTGTTCACGATCAGCGATCCAGGCTTCAGCGCCACCCGTGTGAGGCCGCCCGGCGTCACCTGCACGCTGGGGCCGGAGAGCACGAAGGGACGCAGGTCCTGATGGCCTGGGCGAAGCCGGCCGCCATCGAGCACCGGTTGGATCGACAGGGCGACCACGGGCTGGGCGACGAAGGCGCGCGGATGCGACTCGATGCGGCCGCGGAAATCCTCGCGCTCCTGGCGGGTGGACGCCGGCCCGATCAGCATCCCGTAGCCGCCGGAGGCGTCGACTGTCTTCACCACGAGCGAATCCAGGTGGTCGACCACGTAGCGGCGATCGGTCTCGATTGCGCACACGAAGGTCTCAACGTTCGGCAGGATCGGGTCCTCGCCCAGGTAGTAGCGAAGAATCGTGGGGACCAGGGCATACACCGCCTTGTCGTCGGCAACGCCATTGCCTGGAGCGTTGGCGATGCCCACGTTTCCCGCCCTGTACGCATTCATCAACCCGGCCACGCCAACAAGCGACTCCTGGCGGCCGAAGATGGGGTCCAGCCACTCGTCATCGATCCGTCGATAGATGACGTGAACAGGGCGCAGGCCGCGCGTCGTGCGCATGAACACGTGGTCCTCGTCCACCACCAGGTCGGTGCCCTCGACCAGCTCGACGCCCATCTGCTTGGCGAGGTAGAGGTGCTCGTAGTAGGCGGAGTTGTTGATGCCCGGCGTCAGCAAGACGACGGTCGGGTCTTCCACCCCGTCGGGAGCGAGCCAGCGCAGGTGGCTCAGCAGCTCGTGGACGTAGGCCTCGACCGGCCGCACGGGGTATCCGGCGAAGAGATCCGGCAGCACGCGCTTCATGACGTAGCGGTTGGCCAGCACGTATGAAGCCCCCGACGGCGTCCGAAGGTTGTCCTCGAGGACGAAGAACTCGCCTCTCCCGTCGCGGACCAGGTCGATGCCGGCGACGTGGCAGTGAATGCCATGAGGCACCTGGAGCCCTTCGATCTCCCTCAAGTAGAGCGAGCTGCTGAGGATGATCTCGGGCGGAATCGCCCGCTGCTTGAGGATCAGCTTCCGGTTGTAGATGTCGTCCAGGAAGAGGTTCAGCGCGGCCATTCGCTGCTTGAGCCCGGCCTCGAGCCGCCGCCAGGTGGCTGCCGAGATGACCCTTGGAATGACGTCGAAAGGGAAGACCTTCTCGGTCCCCTGCTCGTCCGGATAGACGGCGAAGGTGATTCCGTGGTTGCGGAACAGCTGAAGCGCGAGGCCGTGGCGGCGCTCCAGCTCCGCGGCGCCGAGGCTGTTGAGGGCGTCGTACAGCCGCCGGTAACCTGGTCTTGGTTGCCCGACTGCCGCAAGCATCTCGTCGTAGAAGCCGTTGAGCTCGTAGCCATGATCGATGGAATCCGAGTGGCCCACGGCTATAGTTTCTGCGCCATTCGCTCATCGGGAGCCGTGATCAACCTGCGCGTCGGCTGCGAGTTCAAATATGACGTGGCCGCGCCGACCACGGCCACCGTCCAGGTCCGGCCTCGCTCGGACTCCACCCACCAGCTGGTCACGGAGTCGTGGTCGACCCAACCACCGGTGGCGGTCGACGAGTATGCCGACATCTACGGCAACCCGGTGAAGCGCCTGGTCATGGCCCCTGGCCCCCTCGTCCTCACCTACACGGCCGTGGTCGCGGTCCCGGACGAGCCGGACGCCGATGGTGCGGCGGCGCCACAGGATTCGGTCGAGGAGGTTCCGGGCGACCTTTTGCATTTCACACTGCCGAGCCGGTACTGCCTGTCCGACGAGCTCATGACCACCGCGTGGGAGCTTTTCGGCCAGTCGGCACCAGGCGGCGCCAGGGTCCAGGCCATTTGCGACTGGGTCCACGACAACATCCAGTTCCAGCACGGGACCAGCAACCCGCTGACCACCGCTGTGGACGTATATCGGAATCGCAAAGGCGTGTGCCGCGACCTGTCGCACCTTGCCATCACGTTCTGCCGTGCCCTCAACATCCCAGCGCGCTATGTGTTCGGCTACCTGCCGGACCTGTATGTCCCGCCCGACCCCGACCCGATGGACTTTGCGGCGTGGATGGAGGTGTGGCTCGGCGGTCGCTGGTGGACGTTCGACCCCCGCAACAACGCTCGCCGTGTTGGTCGGGTCCTGATCGGACGCGGGCGTGACGCGCTCGACGTCGCGATGATCACCACCTTCGGGCCCGCGGCCTTCCGCTCGATGAAGGTGTGGGCGGACGTGGCGGAGGCCGCGTGATCGATCCATCCTCCGTCGACTGGTCGACTGTCAGGCGCGCGTCCTACAGGCTGCGGCAAAAGTTTCGGTACGAGTACGCGCACCCAATCACCGATCTGAACCATCGCCTCGTCGTGATACCGCCTGCGCGTTTTGGCGATCAGCGCCGCACGTATCGCGACCTCCTGGTAGAGCTGAAAGAGATCCGCGTGCACAACCGGGAGGACCGGTTCGGCAACGTCGTCATCGACGTGTTCGCGCCCGAGGTCCCAGAGGCGATCGAGTTCGTCGCAGAAGCGTCTGTCGAGAGGTGGGCTGCCGAGCCGAACATCATCATTGGGGGCTGGCCCGCCGCGGGCTATCTGCTCGAAGTCACACCGCTCACCGGGGCGGACGATCGCATCCAGAGCGCTGCGGCCAAGCTTGCGGCTCGCGCAGAGTGGGGCCTGGAGCTGGCGGACCGGATCAACGATTGGGTCTACCGATCGATGACCTACAGGTACGGCGTCACCGGCATTCGTACCACCGCGGCCGAGGCGCTCGCGCTCGGGGCGGGCGTTTGCCAGGACTACGCGCATGTGATGCTGGCCCTGTGCCGCGAGTGCGGCCTGCCCGCGCGCTACGTGTCAGGCCACATGCTCGGCCAGGGCGGGACCCACGCCTGGGTCGAGGTCGTGCTGCCGGCCGGCGGCGGGCACGACGCCGTCGCCCATGCCTTTGACCCGACGCACGCCGGCAGGGCCGGGCTCGGCTACGTCACGATCGCCGTCGGTCGCGACTACGCGGACGTGGCGCCGACGTCGGGCACCTATCGCTCTGGCGGCACGGGCCGGCTGACCGCTAGCAAGCAGGTCACTCTCACCGACCTTGTCTGAGCGCCGCTAGACGAAGAGCGGCTCCGAAGCCGATCGCGTCGCAAGCTCTGCCATCTCGGCATCGCTGGGGCGCTTCTCAAATCGATTCGCCGCGTCAAGCACCAGCGGCAGAAGCTCCACGTCTCCTACCGTGTTCAGAAACACATCAGGCTTTCCCAGCACCCACCAGACCGCGCGGTCGATGTCGGCCTGGTCCTGCAGTGGCTCGTACCACGTCGAGTGCGTGTGGGTGCGCTCGCTCCACGGCCGCATCGCTATCGATTTGATGGTCTGCACCGCCACCCTGCGCTCCTTGCACGTGGCGACGAGCGCATCGAAGTTCTCGGCGTAGTAGGGCAGCTGCATCGTGATGAAGTTGAACGGCAGCAGGACAGAATCGAAGTCGAACCGCGCCAGGCTGCGCCGGTGGTTGGCCGCGATCTGCGACCCGTGCCCGGTGACGCCGATGAAGCGCACGAGCCCTTCCTCGCGGGCGTGCACCGCCGCCTCGATCACGCCGCCCGGACTCAACGCGGTGTCCCAGTCGATCGGGTCGGCGAGGTTGTGGAGCTGCCAGAGGTCGACGTGGTCCACGCCCATGCGATCGAGCGAGCGATGCAGCTCCTCGCGAGCCTCGGCCGCGCGTCGTGCGCCGGTCTTGGTGGCGACAAAGAAGCTGCGGGGGTTGCGCTTGAGCCACGGCGCGATGCGCAGCTCGGCGTCGCCGTAGCTGGCAGCGGTGTCGATGTGGTTGACGCCGTGCTGCATCAGCAGATCGAAAGTGCGGTCGGCCGTCGCTTGATCGACGCGGCTCAACGCCGCCGCACCAAAAAGAGTGCGCGTGCTGTCGTGACCGGTACGGCCAAACGGGATCTTCTCTATCGTCATCTCTCTTTCATTTTCGTCACTAAGAACCGCGGTGGGTCAGGTGGCCCGAAGAATTCGTCAATCCATCGGTCGTGAGGCTTCACCGTCGCGGGGGCCACCTCGTTGACCTCCCAGCCTCGAGCCTCGAACCACTCGGGCTCCTCGGGGTTGATCAGTGCGATGACGCCGCCCTCGCATGTGACGCGCGCGAGCTCGCGCAGCACGACAGCATCAGGTCCGAGTGCGCCGCACGCCGCGGTCAGCTGAGACCAGCCGTCTCGCACCGGGAGGGATTCGGCCCAGCCGGCGATCGCGTGCACGCGCGGCAGGCGGCGGCGAAGCAGCTGGATCAGGCCGATCGACGGCTCGACCGCGACGACGTGCTCAGAGCGCTGCTCCAGGTGATGCGTGAGCCGGCCAGCGCCCGCGCCAACATCCAGGGCCCGCGCGACTGCCGGCAATGCCTCGATGATCGCGGGCGCCACCGGCTCGACCTGCGCAAGCTGGTCCCACCGCTCAGGTTCGAGGTGGTAGGTGAGCGTCCAGAACATCGCGCGCAGCAGCCGCTCCTCGGCCGACGGATCGCCGGCTTCGAGCATCCTCACGTCCTCCGGCGGCACCTTCGACATCTCGTGGCGGTGCACCGCGGCGGGAAGGCGGTCGATGTCGCGGCGGGTGAAGTGCCTCCAACCCGGAGGCGCCGATGCCGCGGCGGCTGCGTACTCCACGCTCTCATCAGACTAGTCCGAGCGATGCGGATCGCAGTGGTGGCTTCGCCCGTCACGCCCCTGCGGCCTGCGCAGCCTGGAGGCGCGCAGGCGATGGTGTGCGACCTTGCGCTCGGATTGGTGCGCCGCGGACATCAAGTGGCGATCCACTGCGTCGACGGCTCGGAGGTACCTGGCGTGGACCTCATCACCGTGCCGCCGCCCCGGGACGCCGCGCAGGCGCTGGTCATGCCGCGTGGCCGTCCCGCGCCGCAGGCGCCGGGGGTGGCGGCCGCGATCGCGGGGATGTTCGACGCCATCCGGTCGAGCCGGCCCGACGTCGTTAGCCAGCATGCCTTCGATGCGCCGGCGTTCGATCAAGCGCGCGGACTTGCGGCGCTGCACACGCTCCACCTGCCGCCCCTGGTGCCGGCCGTCGTAGCCGCCGCCGCATCGACCCCCGCCGCCCAGCTCGCCACCGTCTCCGCGAGCATGCTGCGGGCGTGGCGCGCTGCCGGCGTCGACGTGGGACGAGTGCTGCGCAACGGGGTCGAGGACGTCGACGTGCCGGACGGCGCGCCGGAGCACCTGGCTCTAGTCGCTGGGCGAATCTCGCCTGAGAAGGGTATCGAGGATGCGTTGACCGCTGCGCGCCTTGCGGGCTTGCCGGCTCGCGTGGCGGGTGCGGTCTACGATCCCGCGTATGACGTCGATCTGCAGGGCGCCGAGCGTCTGGGCGAGCTCACGCGGCTGGAGCTGCGGCGGGTGATGGCCAGAAGCGCGGTCACGATCTGCGCCGTGCGCTGGGATGAGCCGTTCGGTCTGGTCGCGGCCGAGGCGCAGATGGCAGGCTGCCCTGTCGCGGCGTACGACAGGGGCGCGGTGCCTGAGGTCGTCGAGGACGGCGTGAGCGGTTTTCTCGCCATTCCGGATGACACAGATTCCCTTGCTGCAGCCATCGAACGGTGCCTCACCCTGGACCGCGGGGAGGTGCGGGCGAGCGCGCGGCGGCGGCTCAGCCTGGACGGCGCGGTCGACGGCTATGAGAGCGCGCTGATGGAGATCGCGTCTTCGTGACCGCGCGGGCGGTCGTCACCGGCGGGTCGGGCGGCATCGGCTTGGCAGTGGTCGAGGCAATGCGTGGGCGCGGCTGGGAGGTGACCTCGCTGAGCCGGCGCGAGGGATGCGACGTCTCCGACGAAGCCCAGGTCCGCAGCGCTTTCGCCCGCTTTGACGCGCTTGACGCGCTGGTCCACTGCGCCCAGGTACTGATCAAACGGCCCTTCGCCGAGACGTCCGCGAGCGACTGGGACGACCAGCTCGGCGCCGGCCTGCGCGGAGCGTTCCTGTGCTCGCGCGAGGCGTTTCGGCTGATGCGGGGCCATGGCGGCTCCATCGTCCTTGTGTCCAGCCTGTCGGGAGTCACCGGCGCCGAGAAGTTCGCGGGCATGGCGGGCTACGTGGCAGCGAAGTCGGGGCTGGCGGGGCTGACCGAGGTCCTAGCGGTGGAGGGCAGGCCAGAGCGGATTCGGGTGAACGCAATCAGCCCGGGCGCGGTAGACACCGCCATGCTGCGCATCGCCGGTGTCGAGGGACCACGCCTGCAGCGGGCCGAGGTGGCACGCCTGATCGTGTGGCTTGCCTCGCGGGATTCGGAGCCGCTCTCCGGAGCCAATCTGCGCCTCGATCCGCATTAGTGCAGTTCCCTGGGAAGTTACCTAACCCAGTACGCGTTCTTGTAAAGAGGTGTTGAGTGCCTGAAGCCGTACGGATCCAGCGGCGTGCCACCTTCGCGGCGGCGCACATCCTGTGCCGTCCGGAGTGGAGCGAGGAGCGCAATCGCGAGGTATTCGGCGCTTGCGCGACTGATCACGGGCACAACTACGTGGTCGAGGTCACCGTCGGTGGACCCGTGGATCCTGAGACCGGCATGGTCGTCAACCTCAAACAGGTGGACGCGGCGCTGCGCCGCCACTTCATCGATGCCGTCGATCACCGGCATCTGAACCGCGACGTCGAGTTCCTGCGCGGCACGGTGCCCACGGCCGAGAACGTGGCCCTGGCCGCCTTCCGCCAGCTCGAGCCGCACCTGAAGCCGGCCCGCCTCTTGAAGGTTCGAGTTGTCGAGTCGGAGAACAACGCAGCCGAGGTCAGCGTCGAATGAGCCTGCCGCGGCCTTCAGGCCGGCCCCGCCTCGAGGAGCTCGAGGAGTCCGCGCGGCGCATTCTGGTCGCGCTGGGCGAGGATCCCGACCGCGAGGGGTTGGAGGCCACGCCGCGCCGGGTCGCGCGGTCGCTGCTGGACCTGACCGACGGTTACGGCACAGACATCAACGTGCTGGCCCGCGGCGCCCTTTACGCGCATGAGGGCACCGAGCCGGTCACCATGCGCGACATCCCCTTTTACAGCCTGTGCGAGCACCACCTGCTGCCGATGTTCGGCCGCTGTCACATCGGCTACGTGCCTTCGGGCCGTGTCCTCGGCCTGTCCAAGCTGCCTCGCATCGTGGACGCGTTCGCCCACCGCCTCCAGATGCAGGAGCGGATGACCAGTCAGATCGCAGAGGCGATCGAGCAGCTGGTCGAGGCGCGTGGGGTGGCGGTGGTGGTAGAGGCGCGCCACCTCTGCGTCGAGATGCGAGGCGTGGAGAAGGCCGAAAGCCAGACGGTGACCTCCTGCATGCTGGGCGCGTACAAATCGGACGGTCAGCTGCGCGCCGAGTTCATGGAGCTCGCAGGCAGGCGCTGAGGCCGGCCTTGTTGAAGCGCCACGTTTGGCGCCAAACAGGGCCTTTCTGCGTCAGGCGCGGGCTTGGCGCCAAACAGGTCGAATTTGGTTGGGGCGCCCGCACGCGGACTCGGTAGATTGACGTCGGTGCTTCGGGTCGCCGTCCTGCTTCCGATCATGTTCGAGCGCGGGGGTGAATTCCTCGCCGATGTGGCAGCTCTGGAGGCGGCCGGCGCCTATGCGGAGCTGATCGACGGTTCGGATCCCGTTTCGTTGGTCGTGCTCGGTGCCATGGCTGCGGCGACCCACCGCGTCCAGGTCGGCTGCGTACGGGGAGAGGCATTCTCCGCGGAGGCATGGTCGGCTCTGGACCGGATCAGCGGCGGCCGGGCGATGGTCTTCGTCCGGGGCGAGCGTTCCGACCTTTTGACCATCCATGGCGCGGAGCCCGCCGATGCGTGGATACAGATAGAGATGCCCGCGGACCGGATGGCCTGGAGGGAGGCCCTCGCGACCCACACCGCGCGCGGCGCGGCCGGGCTCATCGTGCCCTGGGATCCGCGCCTGGTCGACCTCTTGCGCAACCAGGATGCTGACGATGACCGCAGCGACCTGCAGATGTCCACCGGCTGAGGCCACCCCGCCTCGCGTCGAACTTGACAATCGGCTTCAGGCTGGCTAGCGTCGAGTTGCAAGCCAAACCGGTTGGTTGCGGGGTGAGACGTGACCGAAGTCACGCGTCGGGAAATTCTGAAGATCGGCCTTGCCGGCTCGGGCGCCATCGTGGCCACAGGCCTCGGCTTCGACGTGGCGGTGGCCGAGTCGACAAAGGTCAAGCAGTCGCTGCGCATCTCCGGCGCCACTGAATCCCACAGCGTCTGCCCCTACTGCGCCGTCGGCTGCGCTCTGCTCACTTACACGCGCAAGGCCGCCAACGGCAGTGTCCAGCTGCTCCAGATCGAGGGTGATCCTGACAGCCCGGTGAACGAAGGGCGGCTGTGCCCCAAAGGCGCCACCGCCATGCAGCTCGCCATCTCGCCCCGCCGGGTCGAGGCGCCTCTATATCGCGCGCCCGGCGCCTCGGACTGGAGGAAGGTGACCTGGGACTTCATGCTGGACAAGATCGCCCAGAACATCAAGGCGTCACGAGACGCGACGTTCGTCACCGTCGACGGCAACGGCAACACTGTGAACCGATGCGAGGGGATCGCATTCGCGGGCGGCGCCGCGTTCAGCTCGGAGGAAGGCTATTTCGCCACCAAGCTGATGCGCGGCCTGGGACTGGTTCACCTCGAACAACAGGCCAGGGTTTGACACGGCCCCACGGTGGTCAGTTTGGCCGCCACATTCGGAAGGGGAGCGATGACCAACCACTGGCGCGACATCAGGAACACCGACCTGATCCTGATCAACGGAGCCAACCCGGCTGAGGCGCACCCTGTCGGCTTCCAGTGGTTCATGCGGGCCAAGCTCGATCGCGGCGCGAAGATGGTGCATGCCGATCCTCGCTTCACCCGCACCTCTGCAGTGGCCGACATCTATTTGCGCATGCGCACAGGCACCGATGTCGCGTACTTCGGCGGCCTGATCAACCACGTCATGCAGAACAACCTGTTCCACGACGCCTACGTGCGGAACTACACGAACGCGTCGTTCATCGTCAAAGACGAGTTCGCATTCAATGACGGGCTTTTCTCGGGCTACAGCTCAGACAAGCGGTCGTACGACATCGCGAGCTGGGCGTACAAGACCGGCTCCGACGGATTCGCCACGCGCGACTTGACGCTGCAAAACCCGCGCACTGTGTTTCAGCTGATGAAGACGCACTACTCGCGCTACACGCCCGATGTCGTCTCCAGCATCACCGGCATACCCGTCGACGACTTCAACCGCGTCGCCTCGATGGTCGGGGAGATGGGCAAGCCGGACAAGGTGATGACGATCGTGTACGCGGTCGGTCTCACCCAGCACACCACCGGCGGACAGCTGATCAGGTCGGCGGCGGTCCTGCAGCTGCTGCTCGGCAACATGGGCAGGCCAGGGGGCGGCATGAATGCCGAGCGCGGCCACGCCAACATCCAGGGCAACACCGACCACGCCATCTCCTGGGAGATCCTGCCCGGCTACCTGAAGATCCCAGCCCCCGGCCAGAAGAACCGCGACGAGTACGTGGCGGCCAGCGCTCCGAAGAAATCGGACCCGAACTCGTGGAACTTCTTCGGCACCAATTACAAGAAGTTCCTCACGAGCCTGCTCAAGACGTGGTACGGCGATAAAGCCACCAAGGACAACGAGTTCGCTTTCGACTTCGTGCCCAAGCCCGCCTCGAACGCCTCGTGGATGACGATCCACGACCAGGCGCTCAAGGGCAAGATGCAGGGCCTGATCCTGTCGGGCATGACCGCCTCGAGCATCGGCCCTGACTCCAACCAGGTGCAGCAGGCGCTATCCAGCCTGAAGTGGCTGGTGGTGATGGACGCGCTGCCCACTACGAGCTCGGAGTTCTGGCACGCGCCGGGCGCCACTCCCTCGGCGATTCAAACCGAGGTGTTCATGGTGCCGACCACCCACTGGATCGAGAAGGACGGCTCGTTCGTGAACAGCGGCCGCTGGTCGCAGTGGAAGGACCAGGTCATGCCGCCGCAGGGTCAGGCCCGTCATGACCACTGGATCCTGGCCGACGTCTTCAGCCGGGTGAAGAAGCTCTACCAGGACCAGGGCGGGAAGTTCCCCGATCCGATCATGGCCGTGACCCTCAAGTACAAAGATCCGCTGAAGCCCGAGCTCGACGAGATCGCCCAGGAGATCAACGGCTTCGACCTCACCACCGGCAAGCGCCTGTCGACCTTTGCCAACCTCAAGGACGACGGCACGACGACGGCGGGAGACTGGATCTACACAGGCAGCTACCCGGACTCGGGCAACCTGATGAAGCGCCGCTCCGGCATCAGCGACCCGCAGGCGAACGATCCGACGGGCATGGGCTTCTATCCGAACTGGGCGTGGAGCTGGCCGCTCAATCGGCGTGTGATGTACAACCGTGCGTCGGCCGACCTCGACGGCAAGCCGTGGGATGCGGCGCGACCGGGCATCACCTGGAACGGCAGCAAGTGGGTCGGCGACGTCCCGGACTACCCGGCGACGATGGACCCTCACGATCCGAAGGCCTGGCTGCCGTTCATCATGAACGGCGAAGGCGTCGGCCGCCTGTTCAGCAACGGCATGGTCGATGGACCGTTCCCTGAGCACTACGAGCCGGTCGAGTCGCCGGTGCAGAACCCGCTCCATCCGAACAACTCGGCCTCGCCGGTCGCGTTCCTGTACGACAAGGTGGCGGGCAGGCCGAACCGCTTCGGCGGCCCTCAAGAGTTCCCGTACATCGCGACGAGCTACCGCCTGACCGAGCACGAGCACTACGTCACCCAGCACGTGCCACACCTCGTTCAGCTGCAGCCGAAGCCATTCGTCGAGATCCCGGAGGAGCTCGCGAACGAGAAGAGCATCAAGAGCGGCGACAAGGTGCGGGTGTCGTCGAAGCGGGGCAAGGTCGAGGTGCAGGCCCTGGTCACGAAGCGCCTCGGGCCCATGACCGTGGCCGGCCAGAAGGTCTACCAGATCGGCATCCCGATCCACTGGGGCTACGTCGGCGTCTCGGCTGACAGCGATCCGTCGCACGGCCGCTACTGGCTCGCCAACGCGCTGACACCGTTCGTCGGCGACGCCAACGCGCGCACTCCCGAGTTCAAGGCGTTCCTCGTCAACCTGGAGAAGATCTGATGCTCCAGGTCCTGACCGAGACGTGGGAGGCGAGGCGAGCCAGGACCGAGATCCTCGAGCAACGTCATCCGTTCGCTGCTGAGTTGCTGCGCCTCTTCGCCGCGCTTCTGCCAATCCAGGAGGAGGCCTTCCTCGACGCCCGCACCGCGCCGCCGGCGCCCGGCCGCATCGCGGCTCACGTGGCCGAGCGTGTGGTGCCCCGAATCGTTGACGCGACAACCGGCGCCGGTCCTGAGCGCCTGGCCGAGGAGATCGCGGATTGTCTTGACAGGTCCAGCGCCCAGGCGATAGTCGCGGGCTGGATGTTCGGCGACGAGCAGGCGCCCGCGGAGCGATACCTGGCGCGCGCCGCGCTCAGCCCGGTGCTCGAGGCTTTGGGACCGGACGCTGCTCCTGCGTTCCACAGCCGCCGCGACCCCCGGCATTGTCCCCGGTGCGGCGGCCCGCCGCAGCTGAGCTGCTTCAAGCTGGCCGCGGACGACCTGGCCAGCGGCGGCCGAGTGCTGGTGTGCGCAAGGTGCCATGCCGAGTGGGGGTATCCGCGCATGACGTGCGCCGGCTGCGGCGAGAAGTCAGGTTCGCGCCTGCCCGTCTACAGCGAGCTTGGGACCGCAGCCGGCGAGCGCGGAGGAGTCGTGCGAGGGCTTGGGATACCGGGCAAAACCGATGCTTTGTTTCCGCACATTCGCATCGAAGCGTGCGAGACATGCCGTCGCTACATGCTCAACATCGACCTGGCCGCGGACGCGCAGGCAGTGCCGCTGGTGGACGAGCTGTCGGCCCTGCCCCTCGACCTCTACGCGCGCGAAATCGGGTTCACCAAGATCACGCCCAACCTGATGGGGTTCTGAACGTGGAGATCAAAGCCGGCGAGTCGTACGGGTTCTTCACCGACACCAGCGTCTGCATCGGGTGCAAGGCGTGCGAGGTGGCGTGCAAGGAATGGAATCAGCTGGAGGGCAACGAGCCCGCGTTCCTCGCCGACAGCTTCGACAACACTGGCCAGCTGGACGCCCAGAACTGGCGTCACGTGAAGTTCTACGACAAGGTGCCCGATCGGCCGGCGACGACCGGCAACGGAACCGCCTTCCTGATGATGTCGGACGTCTGCAAGCACTGCCAGCACGCGAGCTGCATGGAGGTGTGCCCCACCAACGCCATCATCCGCACCGAATTCAACACAGTCTTCATCCAGCAGGACGTCTGCAATGGTTGCCGGAACTGTGTGGCGGCGTGTCCCTACAGCGTCATCGGCATCAACCAGAAGACAGGCACGGCGCATAAGTGCACCCTGTGCTACGACCGCCTGCAGGGCGGCCTCGAGCCCGCCTGCGCGAAGGCCTGTCCCACGCAATCAATCCAGTTCGGGCCGCTTGCGCAGCTGCAGCAGACGGCCGACGCTCGGCTCGAAGCGCTGCACTCCCAGGGCGCGACGCAGGCCCAGCTTTATGGCCGCGACGACAAGGTGTACGGGGGTCTCAACGCCTTCTTCCTCCTGATGGACAAGCCGGAGGCATACGGCCTGCCCAACGCCGAGAACGCGGTACTGCCGAGCCGCAACAACATCGGCGGCTACGTCGGCGCAGTGATCACGGCTGTGGTCGGGGTGGTGGCAGGCCTGGTTGCTTTTCGGCGCCGGGGGATGGCCTAGATGTTCCTTGCCGCGGAGCATTTCGTCCGCGCCCCGGACTGGGAGTGGTTCATCCTCGGTTACTTCTTTCTGGCCGGCCTGTCGGGCGGCTCTTATGTGATCGCCACCCTGCTGCGACTGTCCGGCGATCCGCGCGACGAGCCGGCGGCCAGGACTGCCTTCTACGCCTCGTTCGTTCTGATCCTCTTGTGTCCCGTGCTCCTCACCGCGGACCTGGGCGCCGGCTGGTGGAAGTTCTGGCACATGCTCGTGAACGTCACGCCGGGCAACGCGGGCCTGAACTTCAAGTACTGGTCGCCGATGTCGGTGGGCGTGTGGCTGCTTCTGGTGTTCAGCATCTTCGCGGGGCTCTCCGCCCTTGGGGCCTGGCTGGCCGATCGGCGCGGCCGCGAGGGACCGCCTCTGTTCGGTCCGCTAAGCGTCGCGTTCAACCTTGTCGGCGCCCTGGCGGGTCTGTTCCTCGCGTCGTATACCGGTGTGCTGCTGAGCGTCTCCAACCAGCCGGTCTGGAGCGATACCTGGACGCTGGGCGGCCTGTTCCTGGCGTCTGGCTTGAGCGGAGCGGCCGCGCTTATCGCGCTGCTGACGCGGTACCGGCGGGAGGCGGTCTACAGCCTGCTGCGCCTGCGCATGGCTGACGGTTATTTCTCGCTGCTGGAGCTGATCCTGGTGATCGCATTCTTCGTCACCGTGGTCAACGCCGGCACGGGCGCCAGGACGATCGCGACAGCGCCCCTCTGGGCCCTGGCCCTGGTCGGCCTGGCCGCGTCGCTGGTCGGGCTCCGAGCCGAGGGCCGGCGCATGAGGCCGTCGAGTGGCGGTGGGGGCGGGGCCGCGGTCGCGTCAGTGGGCGCCAACGCCGTCCTGGTCTCCGTGCTGGTGCTCATCGGAGTGCTCGCCCTGCGCGCGGCGGTGATCTTCAGTGGCCAGTAGCTCGACGCGGGTCGAGCCCCCGAAGCCCGAACAGGTCCTCGCGGCGCTGCGCTCGATCCAGGATCCTGACCTCCATCGCGACGTCGTCAGCCTGGGCATGATCAAAGACCTCGCCATCAGCGACGAGGGGCGAGTTGCTTTCACGTTTGAGCTGACCACACCGGCCTGTCCCGTGCGCGACCGATTCAGCGCCATGGCGCATGACCTGGTCGGAAGGCTGCCCGGCGTGAGCGCCGTGGATGTGCGCATGACCGCCAACGTGAAGTCGGCTTTCGGAGGCCAGCCGCGCGAGCGTGCCATCCCTGGGGTCAAGCACGTGCTGGCCATCGGTTCGGGCAAGGGTGGTGTCGGCAAGTCGACGGTCGCGGTCAACCTCGCGGTCTCGTTGCGCGCGCAAGGAGCGAGCGTCGGGTTGCTCGACGCCGACATCTACGGCCCATCGGTGCCGGGGATGCTCGGCGTCAGCGAGCAGCCCAAGGTGCTGGACCAGAAGCTGGTGCCTCTCGAGGCTTACGGCGTGCGACTCATGTCGATAGGACTGCTCGCCGGCGCCGAGCAGGCCCTGGTGTGGCGCGGACCCATGGTGTCCCGCGGGATCGAGCAGATGCTGACCGACGTTCGGTGGGGCGAGCTCGACTATCTCGTCATCGACCTGCCGCCTGGGACCGGCGACGCGTCGCTGACCCTGGCCCAGGCCGTGCCGCTCACGGGCATTGCCGTCGTGTGCACGCCCCAGGATGCGGCTCTGCGGGTCGCCGTGAAGGCGCTCCAGATGTTCAGGGGCCTGAACGTCCCGGCCCTTGGCCTGATCGAGAACATGAGCTGGTTCGTCTGCGGGCGTTGCGGCGAGGAGCACCACATCTTCGACCACGGCGGCGCCGAGCAGGCCGCCAAGCGCCTCGGTGTTGCCTACCTTGGCGCGATCCCTCTGGAACCGTCGGTGCGCGAGGGCGGCGACTGCGGAACCCCGGTCGTTGCGTCGCAGCCGGATTCAGCCTCGGCCAGGGCGTTCGCGTCGGTCGCTTCCGCGGTCGCGGCCCGGGTGGCGGTGCAGAGCTTCCGGCAGCTGCCGGTGATCAACGTCAGGTAGGCTCGGCCGGCTCGCCCTCCAGCTCCTTCCAGACCTCGTGGATGTAGGCCGCGGCGGCGCCGTCGTCGAAATCGGGCCGAGCTGACCGCATCCGCTCAGAGGCGACGCCCGCGAGGTCGCAGGAAAGCGGGGCGAAACGCCGCTCGTGCGTGTGCGCGGCGGCACGCGCCAGCTCGAGAAGCTCGAGCGCGACGCGAGCGTCGAGCGTAGGCGCTGTGATCTTCGAGCCACGGCGCTCGCTTGCCGCGACCCATCGTCTGCCGAGGTCGACGAAGAACTCGTTCATGTCAAGGAATAGTGCCTGAGGGTCAGCTCAGGATCCCGGCCACGGCTCCGAGCGAGCGCAGCAGCGGCAGTCCCACCCGCTCCGGCTCGACCTCGAACTCGGGCGGAACGAGATCCGGCATCGTCGTCGCGAACGCGTCGACGACTGTGGCGTCCCACTGGATGCCGCGTCCGCGCAGCAGCTCTGCCATCGCCACATGAGGATCGAGCGCTGTGCGATACGGCCGGTTCGAGGTCATGGCATCCCACGAATCGGAGACCGCGATGACGCGCGCCCCCAGCGGGATCGCGTCGCCCGCCAGCCCCCGAGGATAGCCGCGGCCGTCGATGCGCTCGTGGTGCGCGAGCACCAGCTCACGCCCGCGACGGTACTCGGGAAACTTTGCCAGGATCTCGGCGCCGGTCGCGGGGTGCAGCTTCATGATCGCGAACTCCTCGTCGGTCAGCCGGCCCTGCTTGTGCAGCACCTCGTCGGGCACCGCGATCTTGCCCAGGTCGTGCACGCGCGCGGCGAGGCGAATGAGCTCTACCTCGCTTTCAGCAAGGTGCATCTGCCGCGCGATGCGCACTGAATGCTCGGCCACGCTTTTCGAGTGCTGGCCTGTGTACGGGTCGCGCATGTCCACGACGTCCGCCATCGATTCGACCGCAGCGATCGTCTGGTCCCGCATTTGCACGGCGCGCTTCATTGCGAGCTGCAAGCCGGCGAGCGGGGCAAGCATCACCAGCGCAACCCACGCATGTGACGCGGAGACGATGGCGAGCACGTAGCCGGCGGCGTACATCGCGGCCGTCAGCTTCCACTCGACCGCTGCCGCCTCGAGCCATACCTGGACGGGGCTGCGCCCGCTCATCATCGCGACGGCGATCACGACGAGCGTGGTGGTGGTCACGTACATGGCCGCTGCCGCCGCGATCGCAGCAACCACCGCGCCGGCCCCGTCGGCGAGCGGGCCGGTGGTCAGGGCGCCGCGGTAGATGATCGCCGCCGCCGCTGCGGACAGGATCATCTGGCTCGTGTTGAAGAGCAGGTCGATGGGCCGGCGCCGCCTTTTGCCGGTGTTCGGGTTGCGGCGCAGGCACAGCGTGCCGTCGCCGAGGAACCGCACGAGCCCCACCAGCGCGACGGCCGTCGCCGCGGGAAACAGGACCACGAGCGCGAGGTCGATCGCCGGCGTCGCGTCGACCTTGTAGTTCTTCCGAATCATCACCGGGAAGTTGGCCGCGAGCACCCCGATGGACACGAGAACCGCGGCCAGGACCGGGTCGGACGGCGTGCGGGGCAGTCCAAGGACCGCGCCCAGCACGGCCGCCGCCGGGACGACGATGCCAACCAGGTAGAGGCGGAGCCCCCGGTTCACCGCTGTCGGCCTAGGTTCCGATCGTGAATCCGAAGCTCGTGGAGCCGCTTCCGCTGGTCGCGAACACGTTGGAACCGCCGACGGTGGCGTTGACGGCCAGCTTCACGCCCGGGACGGACACTCCGACGGTCGGGTCGTCATGACACAGCACCGCCGCGCTGGCACTCGTGGTGCCGGCGGCGAGCAGGCCAAGGCAAACGGCCAGGCTGAACAAGATTCTCTTCATTTCACTCCTACCCCTTGTTTTTTCGGCCACAACTTTGGCCCTGATGTACGAATTTAAGATCGGCTGAGTACAGGTTGGTCAAGAATCGGTAAAGATCGGTTCAGGACCCGCACCAGCCAGCGCAAAATTCCTGGCCGAGTCGCCTGGCTACGAAAAGTGGTATTGACCACTTGGGGACAATGTGCTTAACTCCCGTGCGTGAAGCTGGCTAGAGGGCCATACCACTTCGGCCGAGGGACCGCGTGACCAAGCAGGAAGAGACGCGCGAGCGGGTTCTCGACCTCATGGAGGCGCTCGCGGTGGGCCAGACCATCCCCTCGGAGCGCCAGCTGACCCAGGAGCTCGGCGTCTCGCGTCTGACCATCCGGGCGGCGCTCGACGAGCTGGTCCGCGACGGGCACCTCGACCGCCGCCATGGCAGCGGCACATACGTCACCCAGCCGAAGATCGCCCAGCCGCTGACCCTGACGTCTTTCAGCGACGACATGCGGCGGCGGGGGATGGTCCCGGGCAGCAGGACCCTCGAGCTCGTCGTCACATCCACGGGAGCGAGGATGGCGCGCCGTCTCCAGGTATCGCCCGAGGCACGGCTGGTCCGCGTCAAGCGGTTGCGTCTCGCCGACGACCAGCCGATGGCCATGGAGGTGCTGCACATTCCAGAGGCACTCGTCCCGGGGCTGACGAAGTCCGACCTGGAAGATCACTCCTTCTACGAGCTCCTGGAGGAGAGGTACGGAATCGTTGTCGTCTCTGGCACCCAGAGCATCGAGCCCACAGTGACGTCGGAAGAGGAATCGGAAGTGCTCGGGGTGCCCCTGCACACGCCGGCTTTCCTGTTCGAGCGGACGACCCAGTCCGAGTCAGGGCGGATCGTCGAGTTCGTTCGCTCCATATATCGAGGCGACCGCTACCGCCTGGTCGCCGACCTGACGCCGCAGCGCAGCCGTAACGGCCGGCTGCGCGCGGCGGCAGCAAGAGTCCGCAACGGCGAAAGGCGCGCCGAATTGAAACCAGAGGGGGAATAAACCCAGATGAATCCCAGGAAGCTGTTTATGGTCGCGATCGTTTCGGCGATCGCGGTCATCTCCGCGGCGTGTGGATCGACCTCCACCGCGGCCAACCCGAACGACCAGACAGGGACGCTCACGGTGTGGCTCATGAACGGGAGCGCGCCGCAGGCCGTCGTCGACGGGGTCAACGCCGACTTCAAGGCCAAGTACCCCAAGGTCACGGTCAACGTCCAGATCCAGCAGTGGTCGGACGTGACCACCAAGCTCGACACCGCTTTCGGTGGCAGCGCGCCGCCGGATGTGATGGAGCTCGGCAATACGCTGGTCGCGAAGTACGCTTCGGCCGGCGCGCTTGCCAACATCAGCGGCAAGAAGTCCGACTTCGAAAACTCGGGCACGTGGCTTCAGTCGCTCACCGACTCCTGCACGTACCAGAGCAAGCTGTACTGCGTCCCGTACTACGCCGGCAGCCGCGCGGTCATTTACCGCAAGGACATGTTCGAGGCAGCGGGCGTGACCGCTCCCACCAGCATGGACGACCTCCTGACGGTCGGCCAGAAGCTGATGGCGAAGTACGGATCCGACTCCCGGTTCTCAGCGCTCTACTTCCCTGGCAAGTACTGGTACGCAGCGGCTCCCTTCGTCTGGGACTTCGGCGGTGACATTGCCACCCAGTCGGGCAGCCAGTGGACCGGCGCGATCAACAGCTCCAACTCGCAGCAGGGCCTCACGGTCCTGAAGAACCTGGTCACCCAGCTCTCTCGCGCGGACAAGACCGGCGACGAGGCCAAGCAGGACCAGGCCTTCGCGCAGGGTCACATCGCGATGATCATCGCGAACGGCTGGGAGGTCGGAGTAATCACCGACCCCAAGGCCGGCGACCCGACGCTGCTTCCGAAGCTCGGTGCGTTCCCAATCCCGAGCCACACAGCCGGCCAGACAGCGCCCGTGTTCCTTGGTGGATCCGACCTTGGCATCGCGGCCAAGAGCCAGCACCAGGACCTGGCGCGCGAGTGGATCAAGCTTCTCGGCGGCACCAAGTTCCAGAGCCAGATGGTGACCGTCGGCGGCGTCATCCCCAACTCGACCTCACTGGTCAGCCTGTCGAGCGGGCTCCCGGCGATCTTCGCGGCCGCCGCCAAGAACAGCCGGTTCACCCCTAACTCGCCGAACTGGGCCAACGTCGAGTCGGCCAACGTCCTGCAGGACATGCTTGTTTCGATCTTCACCAACAAGGCAAGCATCAGCGACGCGACCAAGTCCGCGAGTGACAAGATCGCGCAGATACTCAACGCAAGCAGTTAGACCAATTTCATAAGGAGGAGGCTTCGATGCGAGCGGCCGGGTCGTTAGGCACCGCGACCGCCAGGACCCGGTCCCGCGTAGGAGCCTCCTCCCTTCGTTCGATGGTGGCCCGCAAGGGCCTGCCGTACGCCCTGATCGCGCCGGCGACTGTGGTCATCCTCGGCGTGCTGGGCTGGCCGCTGCTCGACCTTCTATACCTCTCGACCCAGCATTACGGGCTGCGCGAGCTGTTCCAGCACCAGGGGCAGTTCGTCGGCCTGCAGAACTTCGCAAATATCCTCGCCGACCCGCAGTTCAAGTACGTCGTCGAGGTGACCCTCATCTTCACCGCGGCCAACATCGTGCTGTCGATGACGCTGGCGACGATCATCGCGCTGCTAATGGAGCGGGTCAGCTCCTTTGTGCGCGTTCTCCTCGGCGCGGGCCTCGTTTTCGTCTGGGCCACGCCCGTCATCCCCGCGATCGACCTTTGGCAGTGGATGTTCGACTACGAGTTCGGCGTCATCAACTGGCTCCTGACCAGGATCGGCGCCGGCAACTACATCCACCACAACTGGTTCGAGAATCCGGTGCAGGGATTCACCGTCATCACTGTCGTCGTCGTGTGGGGCGCGATCCCGTTCCTGGCGCTGACGCTTCATGCAGGCCTCACCCAGGTCCCAAGAGAGCTCATCGAAGCGGCGCAGATCGACGGCGCGCGGGCATGGCAGATCTTCAGAAACGTGACATTGCCGACGCTCAAGCCGCTGCTCCTCGTGCTGCTGAGCCTGTCGACCATCTGGGACTTCCAGGTGTTCAACCAGGTCTGGGTGATGCTGAACCAGAGACCCAACGAGAACTACTACGTGATCTCGGTCTTCTCGTTCCAGGAATCGTTCCGCGTCAGCCAGTTCGGACTGGGCTCGGCGGTGGCGGTGGTCATGGTGGCGATCCTCATGATCATCTCGTTCTTCTACGTGCGCCAGACCGTGCGCTCGATCAACGAGGCGGGTGCATGAGACGCTCGGCGCTGCGCGTGTTCTATGACGGGGCCGGGCTGCTGATCTTCGTGGTGATGATCTTCCCGATCTACTGGATGGTCACCACCGCGCTCAAACCGGGCAAGGAGATCCTCAGCCTCGACCCCTACTGGTTCCCGGCGCCGGTGACGTTCGAAAACTTCAGCTCCGCGATGCAGGTGCCGTTCTTCTGGAACGACGTGGTCAACAGCCTGACCGTCGTGCTATCGGTCGTCGGCATCTCCATCGTGATCTCGTTCCTGGCCGCGGTCGCGGTTGCGCGGTTCGGATTCCGCGGGCGGACGGCCTTCATCGTCATGGTCATCGGCGTGCAGATGGTGCCGCTGAACGCGCTGGTCATTCCCATCTACTTGCTGCTCGACTCGGTGGGCCAGGTCGACAGCCTGTTGGGCGTGATCGCGTATTACCTCGCGGTCGTGCTGCCCTTCATGGTGTGGACGCTGCGCGGGTTCGTGCACAACATCCCGATCGACCTCGAGGAGGCCGCGATGGTCGACGGTGCGTCGCGGGTGGGCGCGTTCATGCGCATCGTCTTCCCGCTGGTCGCCCCCGGCCTGGTCGCCACCGCCATCTTCGGGTTCATCCAGGCGTGGAACGAGTACATCATCGCCTACGTCCTCTTGAGCAGCTCGTCCAAGCAGACGCTGACGATCTGGCTCGCGTCCTTCACCACCCAGCACGGGACCGACTGGGGCGGACTCATGGCCGGCGCCACCCTCACGAGCCTGCCTGTCGTGGTCTTCTTCCTGCTCGTGCAGAGGCGCGTCACGGGCGGCTTGACCGCGGGCGCGGTGAAGGGGTGACGCTCTCGGTCGAGCAGGCTGCGCTGCGCTGCCTGTTGCCAGGATTCATCGGCACCGAAGCGCCCGAATGGGTGCTGCGCCGCGCCGCCGAGGGCCTCGGCGGCGTGTGTCTGTACGCGCGCAACATCACCTCGCCGGAGCAGCTGGCGTCGCTATGCCGGCAGCTGCACGCCGAGAATCCGGGGCTGATCGTCTCCATCGACGAGGAGGGCGGGGACGTCACCCGCCTGGAGGCTGCCACCGGCAGCTCCTACCCCGGCAACCTCGCGCTCGGCGCCGCTGGCGACGTCGACCTGACCCGCTCGGTCGCGCGCGCGATC
>Ga0209376_1000585_pt1 | contig 39529 bp, 37 predicted proteins | sample GraSoiAngelo_134_FD_185891 | JGI IMG/M metagenome (GOLD analysis project Ga0209376, IMG submission 185891) | Grasslands soil microbial communities from the Angelo Coastal Reserve, California, USA - 14_0929_05_30cm (SPAdes) (version 2) | ecosystem: Environmental > Terrestrial > Soil > Grasslands ...
TGTCGCGCTGGACGGCGAGCTCGATGAGATCGCCGGCGCGCCGGGCCCAGAGCTGCACTCCTCCTGCGAGGCGACGGCCACCCCGTTCACCCGCACGATCCGATCGCCCCGGCGGAAGCCGGCCCGCAGCGCGGGGCCGATCGGCGAGAGCTCGCTGACCACGACCCCCTCCGGCAGCGTGACGGTGTAGAGACCGAGCCACGGGCGCGGCGGCCGGCTGGCGATCCGACCGCTCGCGATCAGCTCGTCCTTCACCGGCACGAACCGCTCGACGGGGATCGCGAGGTTCGCGTGGGGCGCCTCGCCGAGCCGCAGCGAGATGATGCCCACGAGCTCTCCGAGCTCGTTCACCAGCGCGCTGCCGCCCCACTGCGGACTGGCCGGCGCCACGATGATCGCCCGGTCGAGCATGTACTCCCAGTAGGCGGAGAACCGCTGGACCGCCTGGACGGCGCCGGCCACCTGCACCAGACCGTTGTCCTCGTCGACGCCGACCGTGCCGGTCCGCGCGCCGGCGGCGATGGACTGCGAGTCACCGAGTGTCGCCGCCGGCCATGGCCCCTCGCCCTCGAGCTTGACGACGCCGAGGCCGGAGTCGAGGTCGAGGCCCACGACCCGCGCCGCGATCGTGCGCCCGTCGCGCCCGCGCGCTTCGACGCCGACCGCGTCCAGCAGCAGGTAGCTCACGGTGAGCACGTAGCCGCGCGGGTCGAAGACGACGCCGCTCCCGAACCGCCGGCTGCCGAGGCGCGTGGAGGAGACCGCGTGCTCGTCGTTGCGCACGTGCAGGGCGACGATCGCGGGTTCCACGCGCTTGACGAACGACGGCAGCGCCGAGATCTCGTTGGGATTCATGCGCCGCTCCGGCGCGGACGGAGCGCCGAGCGTCAGCGCCGGGAGCAGGAGCACCGACACCAGGATCGTGGATGCGACTCGCTTCATGAGCTTCTCCCAGGGTCAGCGGTGGCCGTACTGCTTTTCGTAATACGCGCGGAACTCGCCGGACTTGAGCGGGCGCCACCACGTCTCGTGCTCGCGATACCAGGCGACGGTCGTCGCGAGCGCGTCGGGGAACCGATGGCGCGGCGTCCAGCCGAGCTGGCGGACCTTCTTCGAGTCGAGCGAATAGCGCCGGTCGTGGCCGGGCCGATCCTTCACGGGCTTGATCAAGCTCTCGGGCTTGCCGGTGAGCTGGAGGATCTGGCGCGTGAGCACGACGTTCTCGACCTCGTGGCCGCCGCCGATGTTGTAGACCTCGCCCTCGCCGCCCTTGCGCAGCACCAGGTCGATGGCGGCGCAATTGTCCAGGACGTAGAGCCAGTCGCGCACGTTCTTGCCGTCGCCGTAGAGCGGCAGCAGCTGATCGTCGAGCGCGTTGGTCACGAACAGCGGGATCACCTTCTCCGGGTACTGAGAGGGCCCGAAGTTGTTGGACGAGCGCGTGATCAGCACCGGCAGCCGATGGGTCTGCCAGTAGGCCAGCGCCAGCAGGTCGCCGCCGGCCTTGGACGCCGAGTACGGGTTGGACGGGCGGAGTGGATCGATCTCGCGCGACGAGCCGCGCGCGACGGATCCGTACACCTCGTCGGTGCTGATATGGAGGAGCCGCGGAATCTTCAGCTCCTTCACGGCCTCGAGCAGCGTGAACACGCCGAAGACGTCCGTGCGCAGGAACGCGTCGGGCTCGCTGAGCGACCGATCCACATGGCTCTCGGCGGCGAAGTTGACGATCGCGTCGACGCCACGCGCTGCCTCACGCACGACCTTCGCGTCGCAGACGTCCCCCTGGACGAACGCGTAGCGTGGGTCGCGCTCGATGTCCGCCAGGTTGGCGGGGTTTCCCGCGTAGGTCAGCTTGTCGAGGTTGACGACGCGGTCGTCGGGATGCGTCGCGAGGACGTGGCGGACGAAGTTGGAGCCGATGAACCCGCTGCCGCCCGTCACCAGCAGCTTCACACGCTACCCGCGGGTCACGTCCCAGATGTCGGCGCCCACGTAGTCCCACGGCAGCCGGCCCTCGTCGGAGGTGGCGGGCTCGGGCGAGAAATGGACGTCGGTGAAGTAGATGATGCGTCCGGGCGCCGCCGCGAGATTCCGCACGCCGTGGGCGACGCCGGGCGGGATGCGCACGAGCCGTGAGGCGCCGGCGCCGAGCGTGAGCCGCATGCGCGTGCCCTCGGTCTTCGACGCCTGGCGGACGTCGATCAGGACCAGCAGCATGCGGTCGGCCGGCGGGACGTACCAGACGTCGGACTGGCGCTGGTGGACGTGAAACGCCTTGATCACGCCGGGCTCGACTTCGCTGTAGTTGATCTGGCGAACCGCGAATCCCACGAATGCCTGCGGAAGCCCGTCGGTCAGGCGCGCCAGCTCGGTCATGCTCCCGCCGTCGTCGGCGAACCGCTTGAGCTCGATGAGCTCGACGCCGTCGATTCTGGGAATCGGGCTGTAGGACTGCGTCTGGAAGGCGCGCTTGGCGTGAGGCGTCAGATCCATCGGGTGCCTCGATCTTACGGCTCGGGCTCGATCAGGCGCAACAGATACTGCCCGTACGAGTTGTCCTTCATCGGCCGGGCGATGCGGAGCACGTCGTCGCCGGTGATGTAGCCCATCCGGTAGGCGATCTCCTCGACGCACGCCACCATGAGCCCCTGCCGTTCCTCGATCGTGTGAATGAAGGTGGAGGCCTGCAGGAGCGCCTCGTGGGTGCCCGTGTCGAGCCACGCGATGCCGCGGCCCAGCTTCTCGACGTGCAGCTGGTCACGGCGCAGATACGCCGCGTTCACGTCCGTGATCTCGAGCTCGCCGCGCGCCGAGGGCTTCAGCGCCCCCGCGATGTCGAGAACCTGGTTGTCGTAAAAGTAGAGGCCCGTCACCGCATACGGCGAGCGCGGCTTGGCCGGCTTCTCCTCGAGCCCGATCGCACGTCCGTCGGGGCCGAACTCGACGACGCCGTAGCGCTCGGGATCGCGCACCCAGTAGGCGAAGACCGTGGCGCCCGTCGCGCGGTCCGCGGCGTGCTTGAGGTACTCGGGCAGCCCGTGGCCGTAGAAGACGTTGTCGCCGAGCGCGAGCGCGACGCGGTCCCCTCCGACGAAGCGGCGCCCGATGATGAAGGCCTGGGCCAGGCCCTCGGGGCGCGGCTGGGCCGCGTAGTCGATGGTGAGGCCCAGGTGGCGGCCGTCGCCGAGCAGCCGATGGTAGGACTCGATGTCCTGGGGGGTCGTGATGAGCAGAACCCTGGTGATACCCGACAGCATCAGTGTAGACAGGGGGTAGTACACCATCGGCTTGTTGTAGATCGCCATCAGCTGCTTGCTCACGGCGTGGGTCAGCGGGTAGAGCCTGGTGCCTGATCCCCCCGCGAGAATGATTCCCTTGATGGAATTCGGCATGGATTTTTGCAAGTATAGCAACCGCGTCCGGGCCCGGCGAAGCGTTGCCATCGCATCACCGTCGAGCCGACCGGAAATGGGGTAATATCGGAATCATGAAGACGTTGAAGGAGATGCTCGCCGAGGCGCGGCAGGTCGTGCCCGAAGAGGGCCCGGCCGAAGTCGCCAAGCGCCTCGCGGCGGGGGAGAAGCTGGCCGTCATCGACGTGCGCGACCCCGACGAGTTCCGCGACGGCCATCTGGAAGTCGCGACGAACATCAGCCGCGGCTTCCTCGAGTTCCGGGTGGGCACCGCGGTCACGGATCCGTCGACGCCGATCGTCCTCTACTGCCAGACCGGTCTCAGGTCGATGCTGGCCGCGAAGGCACTCAAGGACCTGGGCTACGGGACGGTCATCAACCTGCAGGGCGGCTATCAGAAGTGGGTGCAGTCCGGTTTGCCGACCGTCAAGGAAGTTCCGCTGACGACCGACCAGATCCAGCGCTACAGCCGCCACTTCCTGCTGCCGCAGGTGGGCGACAAGGGTCAGCGAAAGCTGTTGCGCTCCAAGGTGCTGCTGATCGGCGCCGGCGGTCTCGGATCGCCCACGGCCCTGTACCTGGCTGCGGCGGGCGTGGGAACGCTCGGCCTGATGGACGGCGACACCGTCGACATCACGAACTTACAACGGCAGATTCTTCACACCACGGCGGACATCGGCAAGCCCAAGGTCGAGTCCGGTACCCGGACCCTCAAGGCGCTCAACCCCGACGTCAACGTGATCCCGCTGCCGACACGCATCACCGTCGACAACGTCATGGACACCATCAAGGGTTACGACCTCGTCGTCGACGGCTCGGACAACTTCGAGACGCGCTATCTCGTGAACGACGCCTGCTACCTGGCCGGCAAGACCAACGTCCACGGCTCGATCTTCCAGTTCGAGGGAATGGCGACGGTCTTCGCGCCCGGCCAAGGCCCCTGCTACCGCTGCCTCTACCCGACGCCGCCGCCGCCCGGCCTCGTCCCGTCCTGAAGCGAAGCTGGCGTCCTGGGCGTGCTCCCAGGAGTGGTTGGAACGGTGCAGGCGACGGAGACCGTCAAGCTGCTGCTCGGCATCGGTGAGCCGCTGATCGGCCGCCTCCTCACCTACGACGCGCTCGGCATGCGCTTCCGCGAGGTCAGGCTACGGCGGGATCCCAAGTGCCCGCTCTGCGGGAGTGCCCCATCGATCAAGGATCTGACGATCCATCGGAACGGCGCGGTCGGGACCTGCGAGACATCGCCGGACGGGCACGGTGAGGGCGTGGCCGCCGGGGTCGCACCCAACGCTGGCGGCTGATCGGGCGCGCTTCCTACTCGTCCAGATCGTCGAAGATCTCGTCGTCCTCGACCACATCGGCGGGCTTCCGCGGGGGCGGCGGGCGCTTGTCGACACCCGCTTCGTCCTGAGCCTGGGCTCGGGCTGCTTCGCTGCTACTCGACGCTTCGTCGTGGCAGCGCTCGGAGACTAGTCGAAGGCTCTGACGCCTGCTCATGTGTTGTTCACCTCTGGCGGGCGAGCACGATCAGGGTGTCGTGTCCCCGGATCATGCCCACCATCTGGTCACCCTTGACCTTGAAAAACGCTGTCAGGTGACCGCCGCCGACCTCGTGCTTCACCACGACGATCGACTGGGATACGTCGAACACCACGGGCACGCCCATCGTGCCGCGACGTGTGATGATCTCGGGAACGTCGGCGGCGAGCGTGTCGGCCAGCACGATCCGGCCCCATCCCCAGCGGCCGCGCTGCGTGAATTCCGCCTCCGCCGGGCTCGTGCGCCGAGTCAGTATACCCACTCCGCTCCAGGTTCCGGTCCAGCGCCCGCCGACGTCCGGCACTCCGGCCTCCGCGGGCGTCCCGTCTCTCGAGCCCCGCCGACCGGCGATGAAATCGTCCTGCGGCTCGACGGTGGGGGCGAGCTGGGTGAGGTTCGTCATCGCGAACAAGGGCTGGTCGACCACGGCGACCACCAGTTCCCGGTGCGTCGCACATGCGGCCAAGAGCATCGCGCCCCCGATCAGCAGGAGCCAAAGATTCGTCCAGCCCATCGCGCGTCTCCTCGAACCGATACGTGGTGCAAGCCGGGCACCATCGAGAGAGCGTCGAAGAGTTACACGCTTGCGCGCTTCACGAGCTGAGCACTCTGACATCGCCCGTCAACCGCTTGACACGCTCCGCGCTTTCACGGACAAGGAGGGCGTGACCCGACGGCTCGGAGCAGCGCTGACGCCGGAGCTTCTCGAGCGTCTTTCGCAACGCGACATCGCGCGACGCCTGGGGATCGCGCTGCCGTTCGTCACCGTCGACGCCGAGGGCCGGCCTCATCCGATGCTGCTCTCGTACCTCGAGGTGCGTGCGTACGACACGGGTACCGTCGGCCTCGTGATCGGCGCTGGGACGCGGAGCGCGGGCAACCTGGTCGAGCGGGGCGCGGGCACCCTGCTCGTGATCGAGCCGGACGTGACGGTCTACGTGAAGCTGCGGATGGTCGATGGGCCGCTGGAGGTCGCCGGCGCCGCCGGCTACGAGCTGGGCTACTTCCTGCTGGCGGTCGAGGAGGTGCTGGAGGACGCGGCGGCCGACTGGGAGGGCGGCATGGGAATCACCAGCCCTCTCCGCTATGCCCCGGCGCCGTCGCTCGACGAGCCATGGGCGCGCGCGACCCTCGCGGCCCTCGCCGAGCCCCGCGCCCGGGCCTGACTACCTCGGCACGGGAGCAGGCCGGCGGGGCGTGCGCTCGGAGGGCTCCGGCGTGGCGGCCTCGCTGTCCTGGTAGAGGCCGATCGTCACCTCGACTTCCGTCTCGAGCCCGTCGCGCAGGAGCGCCACGCGCACCCGCTTGCCGACCGGCGTGGACGAGACGACCCGCTGGAGGTCGCGCGGCGTCTCCAGTCGCAGCCCGTCGATGCCGATGATCACGTCGTTGGCCCGAACCCCGCCCTGGTCCGCCGGCTCGCCGGGCATGACGCGGCGCACCAGCACGCCCCTGGCCTCGCGCAGCTTCAGCCGATCGAGGTCGTCGTCGGTCACCTCCGAGATGGCGACGCCGAGCCAGCCCCAATCCACGCGTCCCTTGCTGGCGAGCTGGGGCAGCAGCATCTGCACGAGGCTCGCCGGGATCGCGAACCCGATCGAGCCGTTTTTCGCCGCCATACTGTTGACCCCGATCACCTCGCCGGCCACGTTGACGAGCGGGCCGCCCGAGTTCCCCGGGTTGATCGCGGCGTCGGTCTGGATGAAGTCGAAGCCCTGCACCGCGACCTCCAGTGGCGCGCCCTTACGGCTCACGATCCCGAACGAGACGGTCTGTTCGAGGCCGAACGGGTGACCGAGCGCCAGCACGAGCTCGCCCACGCGCAGCCGGTTCGAATCGCCGAGCGGCAGCACCGTGAGGTTGGTGGCGCCGTCGATCTTCAGGAGCGCCAGGTCGACCCGGTTGTCCCGTCCGACGACCGTCCCCTTGAACCGGCGGCCGTCGGCGAGACGCAGCTGGATCGTGGTCGCGCCGTCGACGACGTGAGCGTTGGTGACGATCAGCCCACTCGCATCGATGACGAAGCCGGAGCCGGTGCTGCGCCTGGGCTCGACGGGCTCCTCGCGCGGAGCGTCGTCGGGCGCCGACGTTGCCCGCTGCACCCGCACGTGAACGAGCCCGGGGCGCAGCCGCTCGGCGAGGTCCGCCAGCAGGGTGTTGACCCGGGCCAGCTCGGGAGCCGCGCTCGCGGGCGCGAGGGCCGAGGTGCGCCCGGTCATCGGACCGGAACAGCCGACGGCGAGAACGACCACCGAGAGAAGGGCGACGGGACACGACCGACTCATGGGTCCTCCCAGGGAGCTAATCGAGTATACGCCGCGCGCCCAGCAGGAAGAGGTGGCGCTATCGACTGACTTCGCGGATGAGGTGGGGCAGCTCCGGAATGAGGAGCTTCTCGAGCGCGAGACGGCACGCGTTCGGCGAGCCCGGCAAGGAAACGATGATGCGCCGCGCGTGAATGCCCAGCTGTGCTCGCGAGAGCATCGCGGCCGCCCCGACCTCCTGATAGGAGAGCATCCGGAATAGCTCGCCGAAGCCCGGCAGGCGCTTGTCGAGCAACGCCTCGATCGCCTCGTAGGTCGAGTCACGCGACGTGATGCCGGTGCCACCGGTGGCGATCACCGCCTGCACCGACGCCGTCGCGCACGCCTCGCGGATCACCCGCTGGACGTCCTTCGGCTCGTCGCGGACGATCGTCGAGCCGATCACCTGATGCCCCGCCTCGAGCAGGAGCGTGCGGATGAGCGCGCCGCTCGTATCGGTCTCGGGCGTCTTGGTGTCCGAGACCGTGAGGACCCAGCAGCCGATCGTGCGCGGCGCGGTGGCCTTGTGCTCGAGCGGGGTGCTGTCGGGCGCCGTCATTCGCCGCCTCCGTACGCGCGATCCAGGATCTCGACCAGGTGCAGGACACGCACCGGCGACTGGTGCGCGCCGAGGCCGGCCTGGATCTGGAGAATGCAGCCGGGATTGGCCGTCACCACCGCCTCGGCGCTCGTCTCGAGCACGTGACCGACCTTACGGTGCAGGAGGCGCGTCGCCATCTCGGGCTGGGTGAGGTTGTAGATCCCGGCCGATCCACAGCACCAGTCCGACTCGGGCAGCTCCACGAGACGGAGGCCCGGGATCTGGGCCAGCAGCCGGCGCGGCTCGCTCTTGATCTTCTGGCCGTGCACCACGTGACACGGGTCGTGGTAGGTGCAGGTCATTGTCACCGGCTGGAGCGGACCGCGCAGGGGCTCCTGCGCGAGAAACTCCGCGAGGTCGCGCACCGTCGCCGCGAAGCGCTTCGCGCGCTCGGCGTACGCCGGGTCGTCCGCGAGCAGGTGCCCGTACGCCTTCATGTGGGCGCCGCAGCCCGAGACGTTCACGATCACGAAGTCGGCGGCGACCGCCTCGAACGCGTCGATCGTTTGGCGTGCCATGGCCAGCGCCCGCGCGTGATCGCCGCCGTGCGCGTTCAGCGCGCCGCAGCACCGCTGGCCTTCGGGCACCAGCACGTCGCAGCCGTTCCTGGCCAGCACGCGGGCGGTTGCGCGGTTGTGGGCGCCGAAGACGACGGCCTGGATGCATCCTGTCAGCATCGCGACGCGCGCCCGCCGCGGACCGTCGGCGAGCGTGGTGCGTGGCGGCGGCGTCCGCTCCGCCTTCGACGGCACCGACGGCAGCAGCGCCTCCCAGGCCGGTAGCGTTCCCGGCAGGAGCTTCACGAGGCCGCTCCTCCGGACGAGCTGCTGGAGGCCGCTCGTCTGGTAGAGGCGCGCGCCCGCCGCGGCGAGCCGCAGCAGGCGTGGGTGTCCCAGCAGCAGCCCGAAGTTCAGCCAGCGGAACAGGCGGCGCGGCAGCGCGCCGGGCTGCTGGCGCTCGATCTCGACCTTGGCCGCTTCGATGAGCCGCCCGTACGGCACGCCGGCCGGGCAGACGGTCTCGCACGCGCGGCAGTCGAGACAGAGCGAGAGGTGTTGCGCCACCGAGTCGGTGAGCGACATGCGGCCCTCGGCCAGCGACTTGATCGTGAAGATGCGCCCGCGCGGCGAATCCATCTCGGTGCCGAGCTCGGAGAACGTCGGACAGTACGCGAGGCAAAGCCCGCAGTGGACGCACTGGTTGACGCCGTCGACTGAGAGTCCGTGGAGATTCAACACGCCGGCGGGCGCCGGGGCGGAGGTGTGGGTCGGGGTGCTCACTCGCGCGTCCTCAGATCCCGGCGATGAAGCGCCCGGGGTTCAGGATGTTGCCGGGATCGAGCTGCGACTTGATCCGCTGCATGATGCGCCCGGCGGCGCCGGGATCGTCCCACACCGGGATCCGCGACTTCACCGCGAGCGGCGCCCACGCGAGCGTCGCGTGCCCGCCACCCGCGCGCGCCATCTCCCGCCATTCGCCGAGCACGGTCGCGATCGCCGCGGGCTCGTGCGGCGCCGCGTCGGAGGCGAGCACGGCACGCACGGCGCCCACGCCCGCGTGAGCGGCCCACGCGCTGTGAAGGCCTCGCGCTCTGGCGATGCCGGCGCCCCGGTCCATGGTCTCGGCGACCAGACTCGGTACGACCGAGAACGTCATCACCGCGGCCGTCGCCGGCCGGGCCGTCCCCGGCGCCGCGGCGAGCCGGGACCACGCTTCGGCCTCGAGCGTCCGCGTCTGCTGCCCGCCCAGCGGTACCAGGATCCGGGCGAGCTCGGCGCACTGCCACGCGACCTGCTCGCGCGGTCCGTCGAACCCCACGACGAGCACCGCGCCGCCCGCCGGAGTATCCGCCGCGAGCCCGGCGCTCGACGCCGCGGCGGCGTCGAGCAGCTCGATCGCGCTGGGAATCAGATCGCTGCCCATGATGGCCTTCACGGCGACGCCGGTGTCCTTGAGGCGCTCGAAGCGCACGGCCTGGAGCTGCTCGTGATCGGGCAGCGGCCGGAGCTTCACGGTCGCTTCGACGATCACGCCGAGGGTGCCGTACGAGCCGACGAAGAGCTTCGGCAAGTCGTAGCCGGCGACGTTCTTCACCACCTTGCCGCCGCCCCGCACCACCGCGCCGTCGGCGGTCACGACCGTGACGCCGATCAACAAGTCGCGGGCCGCCCCGTAGAGGTGCCGCCGCGGACCGAACGCGTTCGTCGCGAGCACGCCGCCGACGGTCGCGCGGTCGGCGTCGGCGGGATCGAGCGACATCCATTGCCCCCGGCCGCCCAGCGCGGCCTGGAACGCGCCCATCGTCATCCCGGCCTCGACCGTTGCGGTCAAATCGGCCGGCTCGTGCTCGAGCAGTCGGCTCATGCGGCGGAGCCCCAGGACGAGCCCGGCACGCGCAGCCGGCATCCCGACGCTCGCGGCGGCCCCACCACCCCAGGGCGTCACCGGCACGCCTTCGTTGGCCGCGAGGCCGACGACGGCGGCGACTTCGTCGATCGAGCCCGGGAACACGGCGGCGTCGGGAGTGCGGCCCTCCACCACGTACGGCGAGAGCTCGATGCCGGTGAGGACGTTCGCCGGACCGACGGCGGCCGACAGCTTCTCGCGCAGCGCGCCCGGCACGGAGCCTTCCCATCGCCCGCGCTAGAAGCGCTGGGCGAGGCCCTTTTCTTCGATCGCGTGCGGCCGGTAGGCGACGGGGCCGACTTCGACGCAGGACTTCTTGGTCGGGAAGATCTTCCCGGGATTGCAGAGCCCGGTGGGATTGAACGCGTTCTTCAGCCGCTGCATCAGCGTCAGGTCCGCGGCCGAGAAGATGAACGGCATGAAGTCCGACTTCTCGAGCCCGATGCCGTGCTCGCCGGAGATCGACCCGCCGACCTCGGCGCAGACCTTCATGATCTCGGCGCCGGCCGCCACCACCCGCTCCTCCTCGCCTGGCTTGCGCGGGTCGTAGAGGATGTTGGGGTGCAGGTTGCCGTCGCCGGCGTGGAACACGTTGCCGACGCGCAGGCCGTGCGCGGCCACGATCTCGTTCACCCGGCTCAGCACGTACGGGAGCTTCGTGCGCGGGATCACGCCGTCCATGACCATGTAGGCCGGCGACACGCGGCCGTACGCGCCGAACGCCGACTTGCGCCCTTTCCAGAGGAGCTGGCGCTCGCTCTCGCTCTTCGCGGTGCGCGTCTCGCGCGCGCCGGCGTCGCGACACGCCTCGACGATGCGCTCCAACTGGCCCTCCATGCCCACCGCTAGCCCGTCGAGCTCGATCAGGAGCGCCGCGTCGGCGTCGCGCGGGTAGCCGCAGTTGAACGCGTCCTCGACCGCCTGGATCGTGAGGTGATCGATCATCTCCATCGCCGCGGGCACGAGCCCACGCGCGATCACCGCCGACACCGCGGCCGACGCGCGATCGATCTGGTCGAATACTGCGAGCACGGTCTTCACCGCCTGCGGCTTCTTGAGAATGCGGACGACGATCTTGGTGGCGATCCCGAAGGTACCCTCGGAGCCGACGAAGACGCCGGCCAGGTCGTAGCCCTGCGCATCGCGCGTGCGCCCTCCGAGCCACACGATCTCGCCGTCGGGCATCACCACTTGAAGACCGAGGACGTGGTTGGTCGTGACCCCGTACTTCAACGTGTGCGGGCCGCCGGAGTTGTTCGCGATGTTGCCGCCGATCGTGCACGCCTGCTGGCTCGAGGGATCGGGCGCGTAGTAGTAGCCGCGCGGCCCGACCTTCCACGAGAGGTGCAGGTTCACCAGCCCGGGCTCCACAACGGCGAGCTGGTTGTCGTAATCGACCTCGAGCACGCGGTTCATCCGCATGAGCGAGATGACGACGCCGCCTTCGGCCGGCAAACACCCGCCCGAAAGCCCGGTGCCGGCGCCCCGGGCGACGAACGGGAGCCTCTCGCGGTTGGCGAGCTTCACGACCGCCGAGACGTGCTCGGTGGAGGTGGGAAACACGACGAAGTCCGCGAGCGCGCGGAACAGCGTGAGCCCGTCGGACTCGTACACGAGGAGCTCGTCCGGATCCGACAGCACCGCGTCGGGCCCGACGATGGTCTCGAGCTCCCGTCGGAGCTCGCGTTTTCTGGAATCGGTCAGCGTCGCCATGCGTTGAGCGAATTATACCTAAAACCGCACCGCGTCGGGCTCAGCCACCTACGAACCGAGGAGCAGGTGCGCGGCGCGGGCGATGGCGTCGGCGTCGATCCCGTAGTGGCGATAGAGTGCCGCGCGCGTTCCCGACTGGCCGAAATCGTCGACGCCGAGCGACATCTGGGGGACGCCGAGCGCCGCGCCGATGAAGGCCAGCGTGTGCGAGTGGCCGTCGAGGACCGAGACGACCGGCACGTCCTCCTCCTCGGGGCTCACCAGCTCTTCCAGGTAGGGACGCGGCTCGCGCAAGCCTCGATAGAGCCGATCGGGGGACGTGACGACGAAGACGCTCGCCAGCACGCCTCGCTCCTTGAGCGCCCGGCTCGCCCCCACCGCCTCCGGCACGGTCACGCCGGCGGCGAACAGGCTCACCGCGTTCGCCTCCGGATCCCAGCCGGGCTCGCCGCGCGCGTCAACCAGGCGATAGGCGCCCCGCAGCACGCCCCTCCGATACTCGGGGCTCGGCGGAAATGCGAGCGACTGGTCGATCGGTCGTGTCGACAGTCGCAGATACACCGATTCGCCCTGCCCGTCGGCGAGACCGCGCAGGCCGTCGAGCAGGATCCACTCGACCTCGCGGGCGAACGCCGGATCCCAGTACACGATCCCCGGCAGCGCGATCCCGATCCCGGGCGTGATCACCGACTGGTGGGCGCCGCCTTCCGGCGAGAGGCTGACGCCGGACGGTGTCGCCGCCACCACGAAGCGCGAGCCCGAATAGAGCGCGTGATAGAGCGCGTCGAGCCCGCGCGTGACGAACGGATCGTAGAGCGTGCCGATCGGCAGCAGCGTCTCGCCCGAGAGCTCGCGCGAGAGACCGAGTGCGCCCAGGAGCAGGAACAGGTTGTGCTCGGCGATGCCGAGCTCGATGTGCTGGCCCGACGGCGACTCCTTCCACTGCATCGCCTGCGGCACGTCGGCGAACGGATTCGACTTCGCGTGGGGGAAATAGACGCCCTTGCGGTTGATCCAGCCAGCCAGGTGCGTGGTCACCGCCACGTCGGCCGACACGGTCACGACGCGATCGGCGACGGGGAGCCGGCTGAGCGCGCCGAGCACGCGGCCGAGCGCCTCCTGGGTCGAGCACTCCGGCGGATAGGCCTCGTCGAGCTGCGTCGGGACCTCGACGCTCGCCGGGCGCGCCGGAGGCGTGAAGAGCGCGGGCAGCCGGCGCGTGAGCTCGGCTTCGTCGCTCCCCGGCGGGAAGCCGTCCCACTCCGCGCCCTCGGCAATCCCGAGCGACCGGCGCAGCTCGTCGATCTGGCCCTGCGTGAGGAGCATCGTGTGGTTGAGCGGATCGCCGGCGATCGGCAGCCCCCAGCCCTTGATCGTGTGGGCCAAGATCACCGTCGGTCGATCGGCGGCGCGTCGCGCGCCCTCGAAGGCCTCGAGGATCAGTCGGAGATCGTGGCCGCCGACGTCGGCGACGAGCTCCGCGAGGGTCGCGTCGCCCAGGTTGGCCAGCAACCGATCGAGCGTCCGGTCGACGCGTCCGTTGCCGTCCGTGACGAGCGCCTTGCGTAGTCCGCCGGCGGGCGTCCGGAGCACACGCTGGTACTCCACGTTCGTCAGCGCGTCGAGGCGACGGCGGAGCCGATCGCCGCCGGGCTTCTCGAACAGGGCCCGCAGCTTGCCGCCCCAGCGCAGCTCGTCGACACGCCAGCCGCACGCCTCGAACATGGCGCGCGTCTGGCGCAATCGCCCGTCGGGCACGATCCGGTCGAGCGACTGTCGGTTCACGTCCACGATCCAGAGGACGTTCGTCAGCCGCGCGAGAGCTTCCTCGGCCAGCGCCTCGCCGACGTTGCCCTCGTCGAGCTCCGCGTCGCCCACCATGACGACGACCCGGCCACGCGACGGCGACGCGAAGTGGTCAGCCACGTAGCGCGACGCGAGCGCGCCGAAGGTCGCCTGGACGGCGCCGAGCCCCATCGAGCCCGTCGAGAGATCGACGATGGCGGCGTTCTTCCGGTGGCTCGGATAGGCCTGGAGCCCGCCGAAGCTCCGTAGCTCTCGCAACGCCTCGGCGGTGAGCCGGCCGCGCAGGTACTGGATCGCGTAGAACGCCGGCGAGCTGTGAGCCTTCACCGCCACCAGGTCATCGCCGCGGAGCGCGTCGAAGTAGAGCGCGGTCAGAAGGCTGACGACGGACGACGACGAGGCCTGATGGCCGCCGACCTTGATGCCGTCCGAGCTCGCACGGAGGCTGTTGGCGTGATGCACCATGTAGGTGCCGAGCCACAGCACCTTCTTCTGAATCCGCTCGAGCACGGCGAGCCGGTCCACCGCGTCTGGCAGGGTATCACGGCGCCCACGACGACGGCGGGCGCGGACCCGCACCGGCACGCTAGCCATTGAAACGTCGGCGGCGCGCGTGTACATTTGCGCCCTATGTCGGAGCGCACGCGTGACCTGCGCATCGAGAGCTTCCGGCCGCTGCTGCCGCCGCTGATCCTCCTCGAGGAGCAGCCGTTGAGCGACCGGGGCTCGCAGACCGTCACCCGGGCGCGCCAGGAGATCGCTCGCATCCTCCGGGGTGAGGACGACCGGCTCGTGGTCATCGTGGGCCCCTGCTCGATCCACGATCCGGCGGCGGCGGTCGAGTACGCGCGGCGGCTCGAGAAGCTGGCCCAGGAGCACGCGCGGGATCTCTGCATCGTGATGCGCGTCTACTTCGAGAAGCCGCGGACCACCGTGGGCTGGAAGGGGCTCATCAACGATCCGCACCTCGACGGGAGCTTCGCGATCAACGAAGGGCTCCGGCGGGCGCGCCGGCTGCTGCTCGATCTCGCGGAGCTCGGGCTGCCGGCGGGCTGCGAGTTCCTGGATCCGATCTCGCCGCAGTTCACCTCGGATCTCGTGTCGTGGGGCGCCATCGGCGCGCGCACGACCGAGAGCCAGGTGCACCGCGAGCTCGCCTCGGGCCTCTCGATGCCGGTCGGCTTCAAGAACGGCACCGACGGCGGCGTGCAGATCGCGATCGACGCCGTGCGCGCCGCCATCCACCCGCACCAGTTCCTGGGCGTGACGGAGCAGGGCCTCTGCGCGATCGTCGCCACGCGGGGCAACCCGGACTGCCACGTGATCCTGCGCGGCGGCGCCAGCGGGCCCAACTACGACGCGGTCAGCGTGCAGAAGACGGCCGCCGGGCTCGTCGACGCCGGGCTCCCCCCGCGGCTCATGGTCGACACGAGCCACGGCAACAGCGACAAGGACTATCGCCGCCAGCCGGTCGCCGCACGCGACCTCGCCGAGCAAGTGGCCCACGGCGAGACCGCGATCTTCGGCGTGATGATGGAGAGCTTCCTGGTCGACGGGCGCCAGGAGCTGCGTGATCCGTCGGCGTTGCGCTACGGCCAGAGCATCACCGACGCCTGCATGGGCTGGGAGATGACCGTGCCTGTCCTCGCCGAGCTGGCGCGCGCCGTCCGCGCGCGCCGCACGTCCCGCTAAGCAGCGTCCCACCACAACACGATCGCGAGCACGGCGATTCCCGCGATCACCGCCGGGACCGGGCGCGAAGATCACTCGCCGCGGAACGCGGGCTTGCGCTTCTCGAGCATCGCCCGCACGCCCTCTTTGGCGTCGGCGCTGCTCCGCGCCCGGCGGGCCAGCTCGTCGAGGTCGCCGTGCTCGATGCGGTCGCGGAGCGCGGCCGAGCGGCGGATCGTCGCCTTCATCCCGGCCAGCGACAGCGGCGCGTTGGCGGCGATCGTCCGCGCGAGATCGTAGGTCGCGCGCTCCAGGTCGGCACTGGGAACGACCGCGTGAACCATCCCGATCTCGTACGCGCGCGCGGCGTCGACCGGCTGGCCGGTCAGGAGAATCTGCCGCGTGAACGCCGGACCGATGATCTCGACCAGCTTCTGGCCCAGCGGGAACGGCACGACGAGGCCGAGCTTGGCCAGCGGCATCGCGAAGCGCGCGGGGTCGGCGGCCACGCGGAAGTCGCAGTGGAGCGCCAGCTCGCACCCGCCGGCGTAGGCCGGGCCGTGGACCATCGCGATCGACGGGCGGCTCGACGCCTCGATGTGCTGGAACAGGCTGATGACGTCCGCCTCGGGCTCCTGCGCGTCGCGCTGCCGCCGGCTCATCTCTTCCAGATCCCGGCCGGAGCAGAACGCGGTGCCGGCGCCGCGCAGGACGACGACCCGCACGCGCGCGTCACGCTCGAGCTCGTCGAAGCGGCGGCGCAGCTCGTCGAGCATCGCGGTGTTGAGCGCGTTGCGGCGCTCGGGGCGATTGAGCGTGATGGTCGCGATCGAGTCGGCGATCGCGCACAGGACTTCGTCGGCCATCAGCGGAACAGCGAGCGCGCGATCACCATGCGGTGGACCTCGGACGGGCCCTCGCCGATGCGCCGCACGCGCGCCTCACGGTACCAGCGCTCCAGCGGAAACTCCTTCGACACGCCGTAGGCGCCGTGAATCTGGACGGCGGCGTCGACCACCCGCCCCAGGACCTCGCTCGAGTAGAGCTTGGCCATCGAGGCCTCGACGCGCGCGTCCTCGCCGCGGTCGGCCTTCCAGGCGCCCTCCCAGATGATCCAGCGGCACGCGCGGATCTCGACCTCGGCGTCCGCCAGCATCCATTGGATCGCCTGGCGCTGGCTGAGCGGCGCGCCGAAGGTGGACCGCTGCTTGGCGTGAGCGATCGCCATCCGGTGCGCGGCGACGGCGACGCCGAGGTTGCACGCCGAGTACGGAAAGCGGTTCTTCACCAGCAGGTCGAAGGCCAGATCCAACCCCTGGCCCTCGGCGCCGACCAGGTTCTCGGCGGGGATCTCGCAGTCCTCGAACGTGACATCGTTCGGGATCGCCGACGTCCTGATGACCTTGATGTTGCGCGCGGTGAAGCCCGGCGTGCCCTGCTCGACGATGAAGCACGAGATACCCGCACGCCCCTTCGCCCGATCGGTGCGCGCCCACACCAGGCCCCACGGCGCGTCGTGGGCGCGGGAGATGAAGACCTTGCGACCGTTCAGGACCCACCGGTCGCCCTTGCGCTCGGCCCGCGTCTGGATGGCGCCGGCGGGGTCGGAGCCGCCCGAGGGCTCGGTGATGGCGAAGAACGTCTTGAGCCCCTGGCGGATCGTCGGCTCGGCGTACTTCCTGATCTGCTCCTTGCTCCCGGCCCAGATCGCGGGGGGCGGATAGCGGCCGAACACGCTGCAGCCCGGGTTGTAGAGCCCCATCCGGTGCTGCGCCATCTCCTCGAGCGCGACGCACATCGAGAACGTGTCGAGGCCGCCGCCGCCGTACTCCTCGGGGGCGCCCAGCGCCCACAGGCCTGCCGCCTGTGTCTTGACGGCGAGCCGGCGGTAGTCGTCCTCTGGGATCTCCGGAGCGTCCGGATCGATCCGCTGCTCGATCGGAATGATCTCGTCGCGGATGATCCGACGAATCTGCTCGCGCAGGACGAGCAGCTCGTCGGGCAACCGGTAACCGGGAAAGTTCATTTATTCGGGCGAGCTAGACCCTCACGGGGCGATAGGTCGGTGTGCGCCACTCTGGGAACCGGCTGTCGACGCCGCGCACGATGTCCATGTATGCCCGGGTCAGCCGCTGCGTGATCGGGCCCACCTTGCCGTCGCCCAGCGGGAACCGGTCGATCGAGAGGATCGGCGTGATCTCGTAGCCGCTGCCGCAGAGGAACGCCTCGTCGGCCACGTAGAGCTCGGTGCGGTCGATCTCGCGCTCGACGACGCCCATGCCCAGCAGCTCGGGGCAGATCGCGTCCATCAGCGTGGTGCGCGTGATGGACTCGAGAATGTCCGCGGTGATGGGCGGCGTCACCAGGCGGCCCTTCCGGACCATGAAGAACGTCGCGCCCGTGCCCTCGGCGACGTGCCCTTCCCTGTTCAGGAGGAGCGGCTGGTCGTAGCCGTCGGCCTTCGCCTGCAGCGTCGCCAGCCGGCCGTTCTGGTAGTTGGCGCCGCACTTCAGGCGGATGGGAATCGCGTTGTCCGACGTGCGCTGCCACGAGCTCACGCAACACTTGAGCCCGGCGCCCTCGGCCACGCGCGGCCGGCGCCGTGGGTTGATATAGATCCCCGTCGGCGTCGTCGCGTCGAGCCCGGTGCCGGTCACGTACGCGCACATGTGCATGTGGATGTCTTCTTTGACCTCGTTTCCGGAAAGCACCGAGCGCACGGCTTCGTAGAGGTCGAGATCGCTGTAGGGAATCGTGAACCGCATCATCTTCATCGACTCCCTGAAGCGCGCGAAGTGCTCGGGCAGGCGGAACGAGTAGACCTCGTCATCGGCGGCGTTCCAGTAGGCGCGGAGCCCCTCGAACACGTTGGTCGCGTAGAACACCGCGGCGCTGTTGACGGGCAGGACCGCCTGCGCCTGGGGCACGAGCTTGCCGTTCATCCAGATATCGAGGTCTTTCATAGACGCGGGCTCCTTTGGTCTGCAGCTATCGGGGTTGTCGAACGCCAGCAAAGAATACAGGATCATCGGCCCTCAGGGAAACAGGCTCGCAGTGCGCTATCCTGGCCCCGCCATGACCCCGGTCGTCGAGCTGATAGCCGCCCGCAAACGCTTCGGTGACGTCGAAGCGGTCCGGGGCGTCGATCTCACGATCGCCGAGGGCGAGATGGTCGCGCTGCTCGGCCCCAACGGCGCGGGCAAGACGACGTCCATCGGTCTCATGCTCGGCCTGCGACGCCCGACCGATGGCCAGGCGCGCCTCTTCGGGCACGACCCGGCGGACCGGCGGGCGCGGAGCCGCTGCGGCGTGATGCTGCAGGAGTCGGGCACGACGGGCGTGCTGACGGTGCGCGAGCTCGTGGATCTATTCCGCGCCTACTATCCCTCGCCGCTACCGAGCGAGCGGGCGATCGCGCTGGCCGGGCTCGAGGCCAAGGCGGGCGCGCGGGCCTGGACGCTGTCGGGGGGCGAGCGCCAGCGCCTCTACTTCGCGCTCGCGGTGTGCGGCGATCCGGAAGCGCTGTTCCTCGACGAGCCGACGGTCGGCATGGACGTGGAGACTCGCCGCGCGGTGCTCGAGAGCATCCGCGCGCTCAGCGCCGGGGGCAAGACGATCGTGCTGACCACACACTATCTGGAGGAGGCCGATCAGCTCGCGCGGCGCATCATCGTGATCGACCACGGCGTGGTCATCGCCGACGCGACGCCGCGCGAGATCAAGGCGCGGATCCCGAGCAAGCGGGTGAGCTTCAGCGCGGGCGCGCCGCTGAGCGACGCGATCTTCCAGGGCCTGGCCGTTCAGAGCCTCGAAGTCGCGGGCCTGCGGGTCCGCCTGCTCAGCCACGAGCCCGAGCGGGTGCTCAAGACGCTGTTCGAACGCGGCGTGACGGTCGAAGACCTCGAGGTCACCGGCGCGGACCTGGAGGAGGCGTTTCTCAGCCTCACCGCTCGCCGATGACGGCGCCGTTCGTCGCGCCGCTGCTGCAGATGCTGCTGGCCCAGACCCGATGCGAGATCCTCATGCGCTGGCGGGTCCCGGCGTTCAGCGTCACCAACCTGGCGCTGCCGATCGTGTTCTTCGTCTTCTTCGGCTTGCCCGTCGCGCATCTCACGCGTGGCGACGGCGTGAGCCTCGGCGCGTACCTGCTGGCCTCGTTCGGCGCCTACGCGGTCGGCAACGTCATGGTCTACGGCTTCGGGATCGGCGTCGCCAACGAGCGCGGCATGAAGGTTGACCGCCTGATGCGGGCGAGCCCTTTGCCGCCGCTCGTGTTCATGCTGGCGAAGGTGCTGACCGCGCTGGTCTTCTCGCTGGTCGCGCTGAGCCTGCTGATCGGGTTCGGCATCGTCGTGGGCGGCGTCCACCAGCCGGCGGCCGTCTGGGTGACCGTCATCGCGCGGCTCCTCGCCGGGTCGCTGCCCTTCATCGGGCTCGGCTTCTGGATCGGCTACTGGTCCGGGCCCAACGCCGCACCCGCGGTGGCGAACTTGATCTACCTGCCGCTGTCGTTCGCCTCCGGGCTCTTCGTCCCGCTCAACCAGCTCCCCGACTTCGTCCGCGCGATCGCGCCCTACCTGCCGAGCTATCACTACGCGCAGCTCGCGTGGAGCGCGCTCGGCGCGGGCAAAGAGCCGCTGCGCGAAAGCCTGCTGTGGCTGGCCGGTTACTCCGCGTTGTTCCTGACGCTCGCCGTGAGGGCCTACCGGCGCGAGGAGCGCGCGAAGTTTGCCTGAGCCGGGCTGACGGCTTACTTGGCCTTGGCCGCCCACTCCGGCCGGTATTCGATGCCGAGCTGTTTCATCTCGTGGAGCTTCTCGCCCCAGAACGCCTTCTGCTTGTCGACCCCGCGTCGCTCGGTGACCTTGTCCCACTCCTTGGCGGCGGTGTCGAGCGCGTCCTTGGGCGACTTGCGCTTGGCCAGCGCCTCGGTGATCTCGAACGAGCGCTTCCGCTGGTACTCGTCGGCGGCCGGGATCACCGGATCCGGGACCAGGAGCGGGAAGCTCTGCTCGATGGCGTCGAGGTACTTGTCGGCGTCCGGGAACAGCTTGCGGAACTTGTCGTTGCGCAGGTGCGACACGCGCCAGGGATCCATGATCGTCTTGGCGTCCATCACGATCTTGAGGCTCGACAAGCTCGCGGCGACTACTCGATCACGCCGAGCCGGCCGTTGTGGCTGCCCATGTACCAGAGCCGGCCGTCGGCATCCACGATCATCTTGCGGATCCCGACGTCCTTGGACGGTAGCTGGAACACGCGTAGCTGGTCGGTCTTCGGATCGAGCCGTACGACGGTGTCCGTCTTGATCTCGTTGGCCCACACCGCGCCGGCCCCATCGACGGTGACCGCGTACGGGCCACCGTCCGGGCCCGCCGGCAGCGCGTACTCCTTGACGACCTTCCGCGCGACGGGATCGACGCGGATGAGCTTGCCGTTGCCGTACTGGGTGACCCAGAGCGAGCCGTCCGGCGCGGTCGCCATCCGCCGCGGCCGCGAGCCGCGCTCCAACGGCATGTCGGTGAGCATCCCCGTCTTCGGCTCGAGCCGCCCCAGCCGATCGCCCGAGAGCTGGCAGAACCAGACGTTCCCGGCCCGGTCCAGGGCGAGGCCGTACGGATTGCCGGCCGCTTTGTACTCCGTGATCGCGCCCGTGCGCGTGTCGAGACGTCCGATGCGATGCGCGCTCTGGACGGTGAACCAGATCACGCCCGTCTCGTCGATGACCAGCGTGTGCGGATCGCCGCCCGACGGGGCCTTGTGCTCGATCACTTTGCCCGTGCCGGGATCGAGGTGACCGATCGTCCCGTTGCCGTTGCCGGTGTACCAGACCTGGCCGCCTCGATCCACCAGCAGCCCGTGGGGCCGCGCGCCCGGCGGCATGTCCCATTCCTTGAACGTCCGCGTGCGCGGATCGAAGCGCGCGATCTTGTTCCCGAGCATCACGGCGATGTAGATCGCGCCGTCGGGACCGGGCGCCGGATCACGGGCGAATTGCGGTGTCGGCACCGGCCACTCGGAGATCTTTGCGCTCACCGCCGGTCGGGCGCCCGGCGCCACGGCGTAGTTCGAGCCGCCAGCGTGGACGAGCAGAGGCACCGCGATGACCGCCGCGATGGCGAGGCCGCGTACCGGATCGGCGAGCATCGTTCACTTTTCCTTGAGCTTCACGTCTTCATAGGGTGCCGAATAGGCGTGGACGCTGATCAGCCCGAGACCGGACTCGGCGACCCGGGGCCCGTAGCCGTTGAGGAACGCGGGCTCCATGATCGGGATGAACATCGCCTTCTCGTAGACGAGCTGCTGGACCTTCTGTAAGAGAGCCTCCCGCCGCTTGCGGTCGGTCTCCCCGCCCTGCTCCTGGAAGAGCCCGTCGATGTCGGGATAGCTGCCATAGGCGTACATCCCGCCACCGGCCACGAAGGCTTCGATGCGCGTGGCGGCATTGCCGAACGCCGCGCTGCCACCCACATTCAGGTAGCGGAGCTTCTTCTCCTGGTTCGCCTTCAGGACGGCCGCCCGCTCCATGGGCGTCACCTTCAGGCGAATGCCGACTGCGCCCAGGTAGTTGGCGACGGTCTCGGCGATCGAGACGTACACCGTGTCCGAGGTGATCGTGCCACCGTCGAAGCCATTCGGATACCCGGCCTCCGTCAGGAGCTGCCGCGCCCGGCGAACATCGTACGGATACACCGGCGCAGGCCAGTAGAAGTCGAGCCCGTGGGGGACGATGCTGCCGGTCACTCGAGAGAAGCCGAGAAACTCGGCTTGATTGATCTGGTCACGGTCGATGGCCAGGTTGGCGGCGAGACGGACTCGCCGGTCCGCCCAGGGCGACTTGGAGTCCCACTGCTCGGCCGTGAACTGGGCCCATTGCGTCCACGGGATGTACGTCGGCTTGAGGACCAGCCCGGGGGTGCGCTTGAGCTCCTCGGCGAGGACGCCGCGGATCGAGTAGGCGACATCGGCCTCTCCGCGCTTGAGCATCGCCAGGCGCGTGGACTCCTCGGGGACCGACTTGAAGACAAGGCGCTTGACGCTCGGCGTCTTGCGCCAGTATTGCTCGAACGCCTCGAGCACGAGCTCGATGCCGGGCGTGAACGACACGAACTTGTAGGGTCCGGCCCCGACCGGGGCTTTCTTGAAGCCCTCATCGCCGACGCGCTCGACGTATTTTCGGGGGACGATCCACGCGGCACCCGTGGCCGGCGTTCCGTAGAAGGTCATGAAATCAGGCCAGGGCTGCTTCAGGCGAAAGCGGACCCGGTGCGAGTCGACTACCTCGACGGCGGCCACGCGTGTCTTGAAGTTCTTCGCCGCCACTCCGCGGTAGCGCTCGAACGAGAACTTCACGTCGTCGGCGGTCAGGGGATCGCCGTTGTGGAACTGCACGCCCTTCCGGAGCACGAATTCGTAGACGAGACCGTCCGGCGAGGCGGTCCAGGATTCGGCGAGGCTCGGCGTCATCGGGTTGCCGGGCATGGGCTTCACGAGGGCGTCGTGCAGGGCGTAGTAGACCATGAACGGGGTGACGATCCCGGGCGCCTCGGCGGGCTCGAAGTAAACCGGCGCGAGCGAGATGTGCACGGCCCACGTCGCTTGGCCCGCGGGCGCTTGCGCGTGGGCCGGCCCGACCAATCCCGTGACCGCGAGCAGAACGAGTCCAATTACGCGGAGCGAGCCGATCGGTGTCATGGCCTTGACCTCACTTTCTGGGCATGCTTCTCACTTGTCTTTCAGCTTCAGGTCCTCGTAGGGACTCGAGTACGCGTGGCTCGAGATGAGCGTAAGGCCCGACTCGGCCACGCGCGGCCCGTGCCCGTTGATGAAGGCCAGCTCCCAGATCGGCACGACCATCGCCTTCTCGTGGATGAGCTGCTGGATGCGGTGGAGGATCCCCTCACGCCGCTTGGCGTCCCGCTCGCCCGCCTGCTCGGCGATGAGCCCCTCGATGTCGGGATAGGTGCCGTAGGTGAACGTGCCGCCGGCCGCCACGAACGCGTCGAGCCGGGTGGCGGCGTTGCCGAAGGCGCCGCTCGCGGTCTGGATGATGTTCTTGAGCTTCTTCTGGCTGTTCTGGAGGATGAACGCCGCGCGCTCGAGGGGCCGGAGCTGCACCCGGATCCCGACCGCCTGGAGGTAGTTGACCACCGCCTCGCCGAGATTGGCGTAGGAGCCGTCGCAGAAGTACTCCCCGGCGTCGAGGCCGTTCGGGTAGCCGGCTTCGGCCAGAAGCTGCCGCGCGCGCTTGGGATCGTACACCGGGACGGGCGCGGGCCAGTAGGACTCGAACGTGTGCGGGATCATGTTGCCGGTGATGCGCGAAAAGCCCAGGGTCTCGGCCTTGTTGATGGCCGGCCGATCGATCGCCACGCTCGCGGCCAGCCGGAGCCGCCGGTCGTTCCAGGGCGACTTCGGATCGGTCCACTGCTCGGGGAACACGAGCCAGAAGGTACCGGGCGGATAGTTCGGCTTGAGGGTGAGCCCCGGGGTCCGCCGCAATTCTTCGGCGAGCGCACCGCGGATCGAATACGCGATATCGGCCTCGCCGCGCTTGAGCATCGCCAGGCGCGTCGATTCGTCGGGAATCGCCTTGAAGACGAGCCGCTTCACCGACGGCGTCTTTCGCCAGTACTGCTCGTAGGCCTCCAGCGTCAGCTCCACGCCGGGAGTGAACGAGACGAACTTGTAGGGCCCGGCGCCCACCGGCGCCTTCTTGAAGCCGTCGTCCCCGACGCGCTCGAGGTACTTCTTGGGGACGATCCACCCGGCGCCGGTCGCCATCGTGCCGTAGAACGTCATGAAGTCGGGCCACGGCTGCTTGAAGCGAAAGCGGATGCGGTGGGGATCGAGCACGTCGACGCTCGCGATGCGCGCCTTGAAGGGCCCGGCGGCGGCGCCGCGATATCGCTCCAGGGAGAACTTCACGTCCTCGGCGGTGAGCAGATCGCCGTTGTGGAACTTCACGCCGCGGCGCAGGACGAACTCGTAGCTGAGGCCGTCCGGAGCGGCGGTCCAGGACTCCGCGAGGCTCGGCGCCATCGGGTTGCCCGGCATCGGTTTCACGAGCGCGTCGTGGAGCGCGTAGAGGAACATGAACGGCGTGATGATCCCGCTGGTCTCGGCCGGGTCGAACCAGGTGGGAGCGAGCGAGACGTGCACAGCCCACGTCAGTTGCCCCTCCGGCGCCGCTCGGGTCGCTGCTGGCGTGCCGAGTCCGGCGAGCGAGGCGACGAACAGGATCAGGACGAGGCGAGAGATCGCGGAATGGCGCACCCGTTCAGTCATGGGACCTCCCCTGCCGCGCGACGATTCAGGAGCGAAGCCGAGGACCGACGAACGGAACCCGAAGTGTGCCGCGATTATCCGCGGACGCCGGGCCTTGTCAAGACGGTATCCGGCGTGGCGGCGAGGGGCGGCGCGCGAGCACGAAGAAGACCGAGCCCAGTGCGGCCATCCCCGCCAGGATCCGGAATCCGAGCTCGTAGCTGCCGGTGCGGTCGGCGAGGACGCCCGCGATCATGGGCCCGCCGACCATGCCGAACATCACGACGACCGACGAGATGCCCGTGATCGTGCCGAAGGCCGCGCTGCCGAAGTAGTCGGCGCGGATCGCCGACATCAGCGGCCCGCGGATGCCCCACGCGAGGCCGTGGAGCAGGGCGAACGCGGCGACCGCCGAGAACGTCGTTGCCGATGCCAGCAGCAGCATGCCGGTCGCGTGCGCGACCATGCAGCCCACCACCATCGCCCGTTTGTTGAAGCGATCGCCCGCCCAGCCGCCGCCGAGCTGAGCGACCACCTGCAGCACGGTCATCATCGCGACCACTGCGGCGGCTTGCTGCAGCGAGTAGCCGAGCCGCTCGGTGAGGTGCACGACCCGGTGGACCGAGACGGCCGAGACCACGAGCAAGGCCGACCCGTGGCCGATCGAGATGTACCAGAGCGCCGGTGTCCGCATCGCCTCGCGCGGAGTGAAATCCACGCCGGCGGCGCGCGTCTCCGTCCCCACGCGGGGCGATGCGGCCGGAGGCTCGCCGTCGGGCCACTCGCCGCGCGGTTCGGGTCGATGGTGGACGAGCCGCGCGATGGGCAACCCGACGAGCAGGACGGCGGCGCCCGAGAGGAACGCGGTCCATCGCCAGCCGACGGCGGTCAGCGCGAGCGCGCGCCGCCGGCGGAACCAGGCGACGATCGCGCCGGCGATCGGCAGGTAACCGCCGAGGCTCGAGCCCAGCGCCATCAGGAAGAAGGTCAGAAAGAACGTGAGGGGCGAGCCGATCTGGCTGAACAGCATGAAGCCGACGCCGAAGATGGCCAGCCCGATGCGGATCAGCGTCCGCGGGCCGAAGCGATCGGTCAGCCATCCCTGCACCGGCCCGAGGATGCCGCTCTCGGCCCGCGCCATCGAGAACGCCGCCGAGAACATCGTCTTGCTCCAGCCGAACTCCCGGCGCAGCACGACGACGTAGGCGCCGTAGGCGTGGAAGAAGAGCGCGCCCATCAGCGCCTCGATGACGAAGCCGGCGCCGACGATCCACCAGCCGTAGAAGCGTGGGCCCCGAATCAGCGGGATGCCGTGGTCCTCATGCCCTCGCCCTGTGGATACAGGTGACAGGCGACGAGGCGGCCGGACTCCGTGTGCAGCGGCGGTTCGTCGCGGCGGCACCGATCCATCACGTGGGAGCACCGGGTGTGAAACCGGCAACCCGGCGGCGGCGTGAGCGGACTCGGAATCTCGCCGCTCAGGATGATCTCCTCCGAGCGCCCGCCGGGGTCGAGCGGCAGCGCCGCTGAGAACAGCGCCTGGGTATAGGGATGCTTCGGGCGAAGCGCGACCTCCGCCGCCGCGCCCATCTCCACGATGCGGCCCAGGTACATGACGGCAATGGTGTGACTCATGTGGGCCACCGCGGCGAGGTCGTGCGCGATGAACAGGTAGGAGATGCCGAGCCGCCTCTGGAGATCGTGTAACAGATTTAGGATCTGGGCGCGGATCGAGACGTCGAGCGCCGAGACGGGCTCGTCGAGCACGACGAGCTTGGGCGAAAGCGCCAGCGCCCGCGCGATCGCGATGCGCTGGCGCTGGCCGCCGGAGAACTCGTGCGGAAAGAGGCGGCCGGCGCGCTCGGGCAGGCCGACCAGATCGAGGAGCTCCCGCACCCGCCGCCGGAGCTCCGTCCCCGTCGGCCGCTGGCCGATCACCAGCGGCTCGCCGACGATCGCGGCGACGCGCATCCGGGGATCGAGCGACGCGTACGGGTCCTGGAACACCGCCTGCACGGAGCGTCGGTAGTGGCGGAGACCCTCGCGATCCAGCGCCGCCAGCGGCGCCCCCTCGAAGCGGATGTCGCCGCTGGTCGGCGGCTCGACGCGCAGGATCATCCGCGACGTCGTCGTCTTGCCGCATCCCGACTCGCCCACGAGGCCCAGCGTCTGGCCGGCCTCGATCGTGAACGAGATGGAATCCACGGCGCGCACGATGTCGGTCCGGCGCCCGAGAAGACCGCGCCGCAGCGCGAAGTGCTTGGTGAGCCGCGTCGCCTCCAGGAGCGGCGCCGGGCTCATGCCGGCGCGTGGAGCCAGCACCGCGTGGAGTGGCCGGGCGCGATCGCCAGCTCCGGCGGCTCCTCGGCGCGGCAGCGATCCATGACCCGCGGGCAGCGCGGCGCGAACGCGCAGCCACGCGGCAGCACGGCGAGGTCGGGCGGCTGGCCCTCGATGGCGGTGAGCCACTCCGCCGACTCGCCGAGCCGCGGTACCGATTCGAGCAGGGCCCGCGTATACGGGTGAAGCGGCGCCCGAAAGATCTCCTCGACGGGACCGGCCTCGACGATCCGCCCGGCGTACATGACGGCCACGTGGTCGCACATCTTCGCGACGATACCGAGATTGTGGGTGACGAAGATCATCGCGAGCCGGTAGTGCTCCTGGAGCTCCTCGAGGAGCCGCAGATACTGCGCCTGGATCGTGAGGTCGAGGCTCGTCGTCGGCTCGTCGGCGATCAGGAGCCGCGGCGGCGCCGCGATGGCCATCGCGCCGACGACGCGCTGGCGCATGCCGCCGGAGAGCTGGTGCGGGAACGCGGCCAGCCGCGACGCGGGCGAGGAGATGCCCACCGACGCCAGCAGGTCGACCGCGCGACTCCGGAGCGCCCGGCCCGAGAGCCCGTGATAGCCGGCGAGGGGCTCGCGCACCTGCATGCCGACGGAGAAGACCGGGTTGAGGCTGCTCATCGGGTCTTGCAGGATCATCGCGACGCGCCGGCCGCGGATCCGCTGCATCTCGCGCTCGGACTTCTCGAGCAGGTCCTCGCCGTCCAGGATCACGGCGCCGCCCACGATGCGCGCCGCTGGGCGCGGCACCAGGCGCAGGATCGAAAGACACGTCATGCTCTTGCCCGATCCCGACTCGCCGACCAGCCCGAGCGTCTCGCCCGGCGCCACCGTGAACGAGACGTCGTCGACCGCCTTGATCGTGCCCCACCGGGTCACGATGTGGGTCTTCAAGTTGCGGACGTCGATGACCGCTGCGCTCACGAGGCGTAGCGGGCGACGTCGAGCCCGCGCCACAGGTCCGCGCGCGGATCGAGGCCGAGCGCCAGGCGCGCCAGGACGTCGCCCAGGGCCGGAACGAGCGCGAAGCCGTGGCCGGAGAACCCTGCCGCGACCAGCAGACCGCCGACGCCCGGGACGGGACCGAGCACGGGCAAATCGTCCGGCGTGAACGCCTCGATGCCGGCCCAGCTCCGCGTGACGGCGCGCGCGGCCAGCGGCGGATAGACGGCGCGCGCGACCTCAAGGCTCCCGCTGACGCTCTCGGGCAGCACCTCCCAGCGGTTCACCGCCTCGTTCGGGATCCGCGCGGGCCAGCCGCCGCCGATGAGATAGGCGCCGTCGGCGAGCTGCTTGAGGCTCAGCGGCCGGCCGAAGCAGCCCACCACCGGCGTCAGGCTCGCGGGCGCCGCGTCCGTGAGAAGCATCTGCAGCCCGCGTCCCCTGAGCGGCAGGCGCACGCCGACCTTCGCGAGCAGCGGGGCGGTCCAGGCGCCGCCGGCCACGATCGCGACGTCGCACGCCACCGACGAGCCGTCGCCGCAGGTCACCGCCGCGACCCGCGCGGCCTCGAGGACGACCGCGGTGGCGACCACGCCCTCCTCGATCCGGACTCCAACGCGCCGGGCGGCCGCCGCGAACGCGTGCACCGTGGCGAGCGCCTCGGCCTGGCCGTCGATCACGCAGTGGACGCCGCCGCGACACTCGAGCGAGATCCCCGGCGCCAGGCGGCGCGCGCCGTCGGCGTCCGCCAGCTCGAGCGGCACGCCGGCGGCGCGCTGCTCGGCAACCGTGGCGCGCGCCTCGGCCCATCCCGCCTCGTCGAGCGCCACCCGCAGGCCGCCGCTCCGGCGATACCCGGTCTTGCCCTCCAGCTCGCGGTCGAGCTCGGGCCAGCGGGAAAGGCTCTCGAGCGCCAGCGCGCGCTCCGCCGGGTCGCGTCCCATGACCCGAACGCCGGCGGCGCTGGCGCCGGACGCGGCGTCGCCGACGCGTGCCCGCTCCAGCACGGTGACGCGCGCTCGCGGCTCGGCGCGCCGCGCATGGAAGGCCGCGCTCAGTCCGACCAGGCCTCCGCCGACGATGACGATGGAGGGGGCGTCGGGCGTCACCGGGGCCTCAGAGCTGGCGCAGCTTGGGGTCGAGCGTGTCGCGCAGCCAGTCGCCGAGCAAGTTGAAGGCGAGCACGACCAGCAGGATGGCGACCCCGGGCAGACCCGATACCCACCACGCGCGCGTGATGAAGTCTCGCCCCTCGGCGATCATCGAGCCCCAGGCCGGGGTCGGCGGCGGGATCCCGGCGCCGAGGAACGAGAGCGACGCCTCGACGATGATGACGTAGCCGATCTGGAGCGTGATCAGCACCACCAGCGTGTTGAGCGTGTTCGGCAGCAGGTGGCGCACGATGATCCGCCACGCCGAGGCTCCCGCGATGCGCGCCTGGGTGATGAAGTCGAGCTCCATCAGCGTGAGCACCTGGCCACGCATCACGCGCGCGTACCGCGCCCAGAGGATCACCGCGATGGCGATCACGACGTTGACGAAGCTCGGCCCCACCGTGACCGCGAGGATCAGCGCCAGGAGGATGACGGGAAACGACATCGTCGCGTCGGTGATGCGCATCAGGATCGCGTCGACGCGGCCGCCATAGTAGCCCGCCACGAGCCCGACCGCGGCGCCGAACGCGCTGGCCAGGAGTACCGTGAGCACGCCGGCCGTCAGCGATACCCGCGCGCCCCAGATGATCCTCGACAGCATGTCGCGCCCGAGCCCGTCGGTGCCGAGGACGTGCGCCCACGTGCCCTTCTCGTCCCAGACCGGGGGCGTGAAGCGGAGGCCGAGCGATTGCTCGGCCGGGTCGCCCGGGCTGAGCACCTCGGCCAAGACCGCGACCAGCACGAACACGGCGATGATGGTCAGCGAGAACAGGGGCCGCCGCCGCCCGCGCAGGCTGGCGCGCGGCCGCGCGTCGTCGACCCCGAGGGGCTCCGCGACCGCGCCGCCGGTGGCGGGCTCAGCGCACATAGCGGATGCGCGGATCGATCAGCGCGTAGAGGCAGTCGACCGAGAGGTTCACCACCGCCACCAGCGCGGCGGTCGTGAGCACCACCGCCTGGATCACGGGAAAATCGCGCGAGCTGATCCCCTCGTAGGCGAGCCGCCCGAGCCCCGGCCAGGCGAACACCGTCTCGACGACGATCGCCGTCGTCACGAGAATCGAGAAGTAGATGGCCGCGAAGGTGACCACGGGGATCAGCGCGTTCTTCAGCGCGTGGACCCACACGACGCGCGGCTCGATCACGCCCTTGACGCGCGCGAGCTTCACGTACTCGGAGTCGAGCACCTCGAGCATGCCGGAGCGCAGCAGGCGCATGAGCCCGGCGACGACGAACCACCCGAGCGTGAGACCCGGCAGCACGTAGCTCGAGAAGCCGTCGACGCCGCCGGCGGGCAGCCACTGCAGGCGTCCGGCCACGAACTCCACGAGGACGATCGCCACCCAGAACGTCGGCAGCGATTGCCCGAGAACGGCGACGACCTGCGCGGCCCGGTCGATCGCGGTCCCCTTGTTGACCGCGGCCAGCACGCCCAGCGGAAACGCCACCAGGATCGTCACGCCCATCGCGAACGTCGCCAGGCGAAGCGAGTTCGGCAGGCGTTCCCGGATCAGCTCGCTGACGGGCCGGCGCGCCCGGATCGATGTGCCGAAGTCGCCCGTGATCGCCTTGCCGGCGAACGAGAGGTACTGCTCCACGTACGGACGGTCCAGGCCGAGATAGCGCCGGGCGTGCGCGTAGTCCTCCTCGGTGGCGGACATCGGCAGGATCAGGTGAAGCGGATCGCCGGTGGTCCTGGCCAGGACGAAGACGACCACCGAGAGGATGGCCAGGGCCACCAGCGACTGCACGAGGCGCGAGAGCACGAAGCGGAGCATGTCACGAGACCGGAGGAGCCTCGACGGCCCCTCCGGCACCCACGGCTACTTCTTGCCCGACGCCAGCTCGTCGAAGAAGAGGTCGTACATGACCGAGCCCGGATTCCACTTGCCGAGCGTCTTGGACGCGGCGTACGGCGAGTGGAGGTACACCACGGGGACGCCGTAGTGCTCGCTGCGCAGCCGCGTGAAGATGTTGCGCATCAGCGAGCTGATCTTGTCCTTGTCGGTCTGCCGCGTGATCTGGGCGATCATGCCGTCGATCTCCACGTCGTTGACGGTGTCGTTGGCCTTGGACGGCCCGTAGGCCTGCTTCTCGAGGATCGCGTAGGTGCCGATCCAGTCGCGATTGGCGATGTTGTAGTAGCCGACGGCGCCGGGAGCCTTGCGGTCAACCCACAGCTTGCGGAACGCGGGGTAGTCGACGGGAATCAGCTTCGCCTTGACCCCGATCTTCTGCCAGTAGCCGGCTACCGCCTCGGCGAACGCCTTGCCCTCGGGGAGCCCCGGCAGCTGGAATGCGTAGACGTCGAGGGCGAAGCCGTTCGGGTGCCCCGCGTCGGCCAGGAGCTTCCTGGCGCGCGCGGGATCGTGCGCGTACGCCATCTCCGGCGTCACCTTGAAGCCGATGTCACGGAACGACCACGAGAGCCCCATCGGGATCGACGCGGGGTCGGCCTTGCCGGCGAAGATGGCCTGCGCGATCTCCGCCCGGTTGACGGCCAGGTTCAACGCCTCGCGCACGCGCCTGTCCTTCATCGGGGCCGGCCAGCCGTCCTGATCCAGGACGAACCACATGTGGAGGATCGCTTCCTCCCGCCGGACGTGAATCGGGAACCCCTCGCCCTCCAGCTCCTTCACGCGCTCGCGGCTCACGTCGGCGACGTCGGCTTCGCCGCGTCGCAGGATCGCGATCCTGGTCGCCTCCTCCGGAACCAGCTTGAACGTGACCGTCTTGAATCGCGGCGTGCCGATGCGCCAGTGATTGTCGACGGCGGCCAGCTTGATGTGCGAACCCGTCACCTGCTCGACGAAACGGAACGGGCCGCTGCCCACCGGTTTGCGGGCGAACGCGTCGTCGCCGTTGGCCTCGATGTACTTCTTCGGGAGCACCATGCCCTCCGTCGACAGCGAGCGGGACAGGTATGTCGGGATGATCAGCGTCGGGTCCTTGGTGACGATCACGACTCGGTCGGGCGCCGGCGTCTCGATGTCGGCGATCAGCGTGCGGAGCGGCCCCGCGTAGCCGGTGGTGGAGCGCTTGCTGATGGCGCGCTGGAGGCTGAACTTGACGTCCTCGGACGTGAGCTCCTCGCCCGTGTGGAACTTCACTCCCTTGCGGAGGTGGAAGGTCCAGCGCTTGTGGTCGGCCGAGGCTTCCCAGCGCGTCGCGATCCCGCCTTCCTTCGACGGCTGGCCGTCCGGCGTGGTCCCGACGAGGTAGTCGAACATCAGCGACAGGTAGTACTTGACGATGTGGCCACCGAGGACGGGATCGAGCACCTCCGTGGAGAAGCTCGACAGGGCGACGGTGAGCTCGGTCTTGCTTTGCGCTGACGCCGGGCCGCTCAGAAGGGCCAGGACCATCAGCGTTGCGATTGTGACGGATAACTTCATGGTGGCTCCTCGTTTTCGGAAGATGGCCGCGATGGTAGCACGAGGCTACGCGTCGAATCGGGCGCGGAGGTGGGGCGGCAGCAGCGGGCAGGCCTCGGTCGGGCGCGCGAAAAGCCGAAGCCGCACGCGCGCTACGGCGTCGTAGCCGAGGTCACGCAGCGGCGCAGGCACGGCGCGAAGGACGAGCGCGAGCGCGCGCCAGAGACCGCCCAGGCACGCGGCGATGTGCAGCACCGCGGCCGAGCGAGCGAGCCGGGCCCCGTCGGCGCGCACGACCAGCAGGCTGTCCGGAAGCCCCGCCCTCGCGCCGGCGGGTATCTCTCGCTCGAACGCCGCGCCGCCGAGCGGCGCCACGCGAAACGCGTCCCCCGTGCGATCTTCGGCCAGGACGAAGCGCACCGCGCGATGGCAGAGGCCGCACGAGCCGTCGTAGAAGAGTCGCTCCGGCGCCGGCGCGCCGCGCGGTCGAATCCACCCCGGATCGAGCGTGAGCAGATGCAGCAGCGCCAGCCCCGGGCCCGCATCGGCGACGCCGATCAGCGCGTTCGGGGCCAGACCCACGACGAGCGTCGCGAGCCAGAGCCACGGACGGAGCGGCGCGACGAGCGCCAGCGGCGCGAACAGAAGCTCGAGGGCGGACACAGTCCAGACGCCATCGACCCACGACCGGCTCAAGAGCTTCGCGTAGCCACCCGCGCTGTAGCCGAAGGCCATCACGATCCACGCGGCGGCGAAGATCAGGGGCGGCATCCGCCAGGCACCGGCGGGATCGACGCGGCCGAGCGCCGCCACGCTTCCGTACGGCGCGGGCGGCAGGCACGCGTGCACCAGCAGGAGCCAGCCGGCAAAGGGCAGCCAGGCGCTCGCGACCAGCGGGCTGCGCACGAAGAAGCAAGCGCCGAGGTAGCTGAGGCCGACGGCCGCCGTGCGGTCCCACCACCCGACGGCGAGCAGCAGGCTGAGCGCCGCGCAGACGACGAGCAACGTGATGGCCGCCCCGGGCGAGCTCCACACGTCCAGCACGTTCGGGAAGACGCGCGCGAGAGGGCGCGAGCGCGCGTCGGGCAGGAGCGCGACACGCGAGAAGCTCTCGGCGCCCCATCCGATCGTTCTCAAGGATTGCACGCAGAGCACCACACCGAAGATCGCGCGAACGACGCTGTATTGCCCGCCCGTCCAGCCGTTGGTCACAGATAGAGGGCGCGGGAGCCGGGGAAGCCACCCGCCCGTGCCGGCGCGAGTCTAGGGCGCGCACCGCGAGGGGTCAATCGCATACAATGCACGCCACTCTGATCCCGACGGAGGACCAGGATATGGCCGAGCTGACCCTGAAGCTCGCGATGACGATCGTCGAGGCCGCGCTGCGCAAGGCGCGCGAGACCAGCTGCGCGCCGCTGGCGGTGGCCGTGCTCGACGCCGGGGGACATCTGAAGGCATTCGCCCGAGAGGACGGCGCGGGGATCATCCGCCCGCAGATCGCCCTGGGGAAGGCGTGGGGGGCGCTCGGGATGGGCGTGGGCTCGCGCATGCTGGCCCGGCGCGTGGTCGATCAGCCCCAGCAGCAGGCGTTTTTCACGGCGCTGAACGCCATGTCCGACGGCCGCGTCGTTCCAGCGGCCGGCGGTGTGCTGATCCGGGAGGGCGCCGGGGGCCCGGTGATCGGCGCCGTCGGGATCTCCGGCGACATCTCGGATAAGGACGAGGCGTGCGCCGTGGCGGGCATCGCCGCCGCCAAGCTGATCGGCGACACCGGGTAGCCCCGCGGGCGCGTCGTCTCGCGAGGGCTAGCCCTTGACGGCGCCGGCGGCCAGGCCCTGGACCACGAAGCGCTGGGCCGGGAAGTAGAGGATCGCGATGGGCACCGAGGCGAGGACGGCGCCCGCCATGAGCTGGCCCCAGATGTACCGATCGCCCACCACCATCATCGAGAGCTTGATCGGGATCGTCATCGTGCGGCGCCGACCGCGACCGCGGCGGAGGTCTTGAGAAATTGACGGCGGGCAGGACGGAGCGCCGGCCGTGCCATCGAAAATCCTCCTGCGTCACGCCGACCGCGCGACGCTGCTCTTTCACGCCAGGACGGAGCTCGACGGGACACTACGGGTACTGCATGTGATGGCAGACTATGCGCCCGCGGGCGGGCTCGGTCAAGCCGACGCCCGCGTCAGAGCAGGGAATCGCGGCGATCGAGCGGCGGGTCTCTCTACTCGAGAGCGTCGGGAGTGACGCGAGCCCGTAGGCGCAGAGCATTCCGGTCGGTCTTCCCGGCCGGCGTCTTCGGCAGCTCCGCCACCAGCTCGACCAGCCGCGGATACTCGTGCTGGCTGAGCCGCGTCTTGACGAGCTCCTGCAGCTCGCGGGCGAGCTCGGGGTCGCGGCGATCCGACACGATGAAGGCCTTGGGCACGAGGCCGCGCCGCCGATCGGCGACACCGACGACCGCCACCTCACGCACGTCGGGGTGCTTCAGCAGCGCGTCTTCGATCTCCACCGCGCTCATCGTCCAGCCCGCCGAGATGATGACGTCGTCGGAGCGGCCGCCGTGGTGGAAGTATCCGTCCGCGTCGATCCAGCCCCGATCCTTGACGGGAAACCACGCGCCCTTGCGCCGCACCGCGATCTCGCCGGGCTGACCGGGCCCGAGCGGCTGCCCGTCGGCGCCGACGATCGCCACCTCCCAGCCCGGCGCCGGCTTGCCGAGCGTGCCCGGGCGCACCTCGAAGTCCGAGAAGCCGGGATAGTTCACGATGATGACGCCGACCTCGGTGCTGCCGTACATGCCGCACGGGCGCCGGCCGACCGTCTGCTCGAGCCACTCGAACGTGCCCGAGTCCATCGGCTCGCCGGTGAACGAGAGCTTCCGCAGCGAGCGCGCGCCGGCGGCGGTCAGCCCCGCTTCGCGCAGCATCCGGTACACCGTGGGCGCCGCCGCGAGGTTGGTGATCTCGAACTCGGCGAGCGCCTCCAGCACGCGCGCGCCGTGGAACTTTCCCGCGTAGCTGCCGACGGGAATCCCGAGCGCGAGCGGCGCGATCGTGCCGTGCCAGAGGCCGTGGCCCCACGCGGGGGAGGACGGGCAGAAGTACCGGTCCCCTCGCTCGAGGCCCACGCCGTAGAGCGCGGCGACCATCACCGTGATCACCCCGCGATGGGTGTGACGGATCGCCGCCGGCAGCGCGCGGGTCGTGCCCGACGTGTACTGGAACACCGCGAGGTCGCCGGCCCCGGTGCTCGGCGCGTAGCGATCGCGCTCGCCGGCCAGGCGCTCGTCCACCTCGTCGGCGCCCAGCACGACGAGATGGGGTAACCGCGTGCGCCAGCGCTCGGCCTCGCGCTCCACGAGCAGCACCCGCGGGCGACAGTCGTCGACGCGGAGCGCGACCCCGTCGGGCCCGAAGAGCGTGAACAGCGGCACCGCGATCGCGCCGCGCTTGAGCGTGCCGAAGAGCGCGCCGTAGAAGGACAGCGACGGCTCCAGCATGATGGCGACCCGGTCGCCGCGCTGCACGCCCAGACGCTCCAGGAGGTTCGCGAACCGCGACGACCATGCCGAGAGCTCGCCGAAGCTGGCCTCCTCGGTCCGTCCGTCCGCGTGCTTGATGCGCAGCGCGGTTCCCCGGTCGACGTGCCGGTCGACGCACTCGTGGGCGAGGTTGAGGCGCTCGCGATCACCGTCGAAGATGTCCCACAGCGCGTCCCAGCGGAAGGCGCGGAGCGCCTCGGGATAGCTGCGGATCTCGAGCAGCCGCGACACGCTCAGGCGCGCGCGGGCCGCTCGGGCAGGACGACCGTGGCGATGCCCGAGGCCGTCGTCTCGCCCCGCTGGTTGTCCGCGTGGAGCGAGAGGTGGACGACGCCGCCCGGCTCCTTGCCGGTCACGGTCCCCCGGCACCAGGTGGTGTCGCCGATCAGGTTGTGGCGCAGCACGCGCGCGTTGAGTCGGCGCAGCAGCCCGGCGTCACCCATCCAGTTGGTGACCAGGTGTCCGAGCCACGCGACGCGCTCGGGACCGTAGTCGTAGGGCCCCGGCACGCCGACGGCGCGCGCCATCGCCTCGTCCCAGTGCACGCGCTCGGGCGGCTCGGGCACCCCCGACGCGTTCGGGATGCCGAGGGCCGGATGGCGCTCGAACATCGCGAAGGCGTCTCCGTGCGCTCGTACGTAGAGGCTGCCCCACCCCTGGACGAACGCGATGACCGACGTCACCGTGAGCGGTCCCTTCGCCACGAGCGGCAGCGACTCGCCGACCGTCACCTCGTCCCAGTAGCGCGGCGTGCGCCCCCGGATCTCCTCGTTCCGGTACGCCGACGCGATCGCCGCGAGCTCACGCTCGGTGTAGCGCGCCGTTTCGGCCGCGCCGTATTTGCCGCGCTCGCGCGCGGTGTCACGCTCGGTGCGGAAGCACCAGGAGTCGGCCTCGCACACGAGCTCGCCCGCCTGGTTCCGAAACGTGGTCCGGTAGATCTGCTGGATCGCGCGGCGCGCGAACGTGGACGGCTTCTCGACGAGATCGAGCAGCACGCTCTCGCCGACGATCGTGTCGCCGATCCGGATCGGGCGCTGCCAGCGGAAGTCCGTGCCTCCGTACATCGCGTGGATCCCCGGCAGGCCGCCGACGTAGCCGGAGACGATGCGGTCGAGCGCGAACAGGATCGTGGGCGGCGCCACGCCGGCCTCGAGCCAGAACGGATTGCGGTCGCCGATGCCGGCCGCCCAGTGGCGCACGGCGTCCCGCGTGGCGACCTCGATGTACGGCGCCGGGCGCCGCGCCGGCACGCCGACACGCTTCCGCAGGTCGGCCAGCGCCTCGGCCGTGATCAGGGGAAACGCGTGAGCCTTCGGCTCGGCCATGGACCTAGTCTCTCAAATTTTCCCCGCGCCTCAGCCGGCGGGGCCCCCGCCCCGCGACGGCTTGCGGCGCGCACCACCCCGGGCGAGCTAGAAGAACTCGCGCGTCGCGCGGCGCGCGCCCTCGGCCATGCTGGCGAGCTTGGCCCACGCGATGTCGGGGTCGACGGCAGCCTGACCCACCCAGGTGCCGAAGCCGCAATCGGTGCCGGCGACGACGTTCTCGCGACCGACCAAATTCGCGTAGCGGCCGATGCGCTCGGCGACCAGATCCGGATGCTCGATGAAGTTGGTCGTCGAGTCGAGCACGCCGGGAATGAGCACCTTGCCCGGTGGCAGCTTCACACGCTCGAACAACCGCCACTCGTGCGCGTGCCGCGGGTTCGACGCCTCCACCGAGAGGCCGCTCGGCCGCGCCGTGAACAGCACGTCGATGATGTCGCCGAGCGCCACGTCGTGATGATGCGGCCCCTCGTAGTTCCCCCAGCACACGTGCAGCCGCGATCGCTCCGGCGGCACGTTCGCCAGCGCGTGATTGAGCGCCTCGATGTGCAGGCGCGCCATCTTGCGGAACTCGTCGAGGCTCAGGTCGGCGAACTGGATGTGCCGGCCCATCCCGAGGTCGGGACAGTCGATCTGCAAGTCGACGCCGGCGCGGGCGACCGCCTCGTACTCCCCCTTCATGGCGTCGGCGATGGCGAACAGGTACTTCTCGTGGCTCGGGTAGTAGTCGTTGCGGAAGAAGAGCGAGATGACGCCCGGCGAGGCGGCCGACATGAACGCGTGCTCGGCCCCCGACGGACCGCACGCCGCCAGCAGATTGGCCACGTCGGTCTCGGCCGCGCGCGCGTCGCGCACGCTGATCGGCCCGTCGCACGCCGGCGTGCGGCGCCGGGAGCGGCCGGGATCGCCGAAGACCCGCTTGGCCATCTCCGGGAAATCCACGAGGTCTCGATACTGGAGCGGATGGCTCGCGCCGCCGAACCCGTTCAGGCGGTCCTTGACGTACGTCGCGTAGCTCGGCTTGCTCATCTCGCCGTCGTTGACGATCGCGACGCCGGCGTCGACCTGCTTGCGCACGGACTCGGTCACCGCGTCGCGGATGCGCGCATCGAGCGCGGCGGCGTCGACCGGCACGCCTTCTTCCTTTGCGAACATCATCCGGATCAGGTCCGGGGGTCGAGGAAGACTCCCGGTGTGCGTCGTGAGAAATCGCTCGACGCTGCGCTGGATCGGCATCGCGCCGCGATGCTAACACAGCGGCCCCGACGGGAGTACGAGACGGGAGTACCATGCGAGGTATGGAGCCACGCATTCTCGTCGGCACCGAGGGCGGGCTCCGGAGCTTCGGCTCCGTCGAGGTTCCGGCCGACGCGCTCGCCGGCCACACGGTGACGGCGCTGGCCCACGACGGATCCCGCACGTGGGCGATCGTCGACGGCCGGACCCTCTACGCCTCCGAGAACCGTCGAGAGTGGACCGCGGGCGCTGCCGTCGAGGGTGAGCACGAAGCGACGTGCCTGGCGCCGACCTCGAGGGGGCTCTTCGTGGGAACGGAGGGTGCTCACCTCCACCGGTTGCAAGCCGGCCGGCTCTCGCCGCTCGACTCGTTCGAGACCGTCGAGGGGCGCCAGACGTGGTACACGCCGTGGGGTGATCCGGCCGACGTCCGCTCCATCGCCGCCGAGCGCGGGGCTGGCGTCGCGATCTACGTCAACGTCCACGTCGGCGGCGTCGTGCGCTCGCACGACGGTGGTGGCTCGTGGACGCCGACGCTCGACATCGAGGTCGACGTGCACCAGGTCCTGGTCCATCCGTCGCGCCGCGGCGTCGTGCTGGTCGCGGCCGCCGACGGTCTCGGCGTGAGTCGCGACAGCGGCGCGTCCTGGGATTTCGCCACCTCGGGCCTGCACGGAAGCTACCTCCGCGCGGTGGCGGTGGCTGGCGATACCGTCCTGGTCACCGCCTCCACCGGGCCGGGCGGCTCGCGGGCGGCGGTCTATCGACGGCCGCTCGACGGCGCGGCGGACTTCGAGCGTTGTGCGCGCGGCCTGCCCGAGTGGTTCCGCGGCAACATCGACACGGCGTGCCTGGTCGCGGACGGCGACCGCGTCGTCTTC
>Ga0209376_1000589_pt1 | contig 39454 bp, 39 predicted proteins | sample GraSoiAngelo_134_FD_185891 | JGI IMG/M metagenome (GOLD analysis project Ga0209376, IMG submission 185891) | Grasslands soil microbial communities from the Angelo Coastal Reserve, California, USA - 14_0929_05_30cm (SPAdes) (version 2) | ecosystem: Environmental > Terrestrial > Soil > Grasslands ...
TCACGTGGTCTGCGTCGTCGGCGATGAACCGCGGGCAGCACTGGAGGATTTATTGAGAACAGTGCGCCGCGCGGACGGATAACCCGAGGCGATTCTTTTGTAATAAACGACAGGCGCAGCGGCTTTACTTGAGCAGAAGCCGATGGTTAAAGCTGCGCTCAAAAATCCGCACGCCGTCATTGTGCTGGCGCTGGCCATTCTGGTCATCGGGCTGACGGCGATCTCGAAATTGCCGACGGACATTTTGCCGACGTTTAAAACGCCAGCGGTGCAGATCGTCACGTTTTATCCAGGGATGCCCGCTGAGGTGATGGAGAAAGACATCACCACGCGGCTGGAGCGCTGGACAGGACAATCTAACGGCATCGCGCGACAGGAGGCGAAATCGATGGTCGGTGTGAGCATCGTTAAGGATTTCTTCCGTGAAGATATCGATCCAAACACCGCGATGTCCCAAGTGACCTCGCTGGCGATGAGCGATTTGTTTTATCTCCCGCCCGGCACGATCCCACCGATGGTAATGCCGTTCGATCCGACCGCGACGATTCCACTTTGTTTGATTAGCGTGTCGAGTCCGCAGTTTGACGAAACGAAACTTTACGACGTTGCCTATTTCGACTTGCGCAATCGCCTGCAATCAATCACCGGCGTGATCGCGCCGGCTGTTTACGGAGGCCGGCTGCGACGCATCCTCGCCTATGTCGATCCACTAAAGGCGCAAGCGCGCGGAATGTCACCGGTCGATGTCATCAACTCCATCCGCGATTTCAACGTCATGATCCCGACGGGCAACGCAAAATTCGGCGCGCTCGACTACCAGATCAACGCCAATGGCATGGTGCCGGCAGTGGAGCAGCTAAACGATTTGCCGCTGCGCGTCGGCAACGGGCCGCCGACGTATGTCCGCGACGTTGCAAAGGTCGAAGATTCACATCAAATCCAGACCAACATCGTCCGCGTGCAGGGCAAACGGCAGGTGTACATCCCGATTTACCGTCAGCCGGGCGCGAACACGATCGCCGTGGTCGAAGGAATCAAAGCGCAGCTCAAACCGATTCTCGAGCGGATCAAAGGCATCAACCTTGACGTAGTGATGGACCAGTCGGTTTATGTGCGTCAGGCCATCCGCAATCTCGTGCGGGAAGCTGCACTCGGGTTTCTGCTCGCCGCGGCGATGGTGTTCATTTTTCTCGGCAGCGCGCGCCCGACTGGCATCGTGCTCGTCGCGTTGCCGCTGGCAGTGCTCGGCTCGCTAATCGGTTTGTATTTTACGCGGCAAACGCTCAACGCCATGACCTTGGGCGGCATCGCCGTCGTCATCGGCTTGCTCATCGACGAATCGATTGTCGTCTTGGAAAACACTGCACGGCATCTTGAGTTGGGCGCGTCGCCTCGCGAGGCCGCCCTCATCGGCGCCAGCGAAGTGATGCGGCCACTAACGATTGTCACCATCACGATCAGTGTCGTGTTTTTCCCGATCGTCTTCATGGGCGGGATCGGGAAGTTCTTGTTTATGCCGCTGGCCCTGGCGGTGATCTTCGCGATTTGGACGAGCCGATTGCTCGCCTCAACATTTGTGCCCGTCTCAGCCGCCAGATTCTTCACGCGCACCGCGAAGACGAATTCGCCCTCACCTCAATCCTCTCCCTCAGAGAGAGGAGAACGCGAAGCGTCGGGTGAGGATTGGTCTGGATGGTTCGAGCGGGTGCGCGCCCGCTACTCCGGTGCCCTGGATCGCGTTCTGCAAATGCGGCGGCTCGTGCTCGGCGCGACCGCCGCGCTGTTTATCCTGTCGATGTTCATTTTCAAACTGATTGGCACGGAGCTTTTCCCGCAGACCGATGCCGGCCAGTTCGCGGTCAAAGTCCGCGCGACAACTGGGCTGCGCGTAGAAAAAACCGAGGAGCTAGTGACGCAAGTCGAGAAAGCGATTGGCGCAGTCATCCCGGAGAAGGAACGCAAGATGATCGTCTCAAACATCGGAATCTTACTCGACTGGCCGGCAGCGTACACGCCGAACTCAGGCCCGCAGGACGCGTTCGTCCTTGTGCAGCTCGCCCAGCATCACGCGCGTTCGACTTTTTTCTACGTTGATGAACTGCGCAAAAAACTGCCGCAGCAATTTCCAGGGATCGAATTCAACTTCGACACCGGCGGGATGCTCAGCGCTGCACTGAACAGCGGATTGCCCGCGCCGATCAACATTCAAGTTGAAGGCAACAAGCTCGAAGTCTCGCACGAGATCGCCGAAAAAATCAAGCGCCACGCCGAAACGGTGCGGGGCGCGGTGGACGTGCGCATTCAACAGCGACTCGACGCTCCGCAGATCAACATCGACATCGACCGCGTGAAAGCAGCGCAGGTTGGGCTGACGCAGGAGGAAGTCGTCAAAAATATCGTCACAGCGCTCAATAGCTCGATCAACTTCGCGCCTTCATTCTGGATCGATGAGAAAAACGGGAACCATTATTTCATCGGGGCGCAATATCGGGAAAACGACATCCAGTCGATCAATACGATTTTGGACATTCCTATCACGGGAAAAAATCAGACGACGCCCGTGGCGCTGAGAACGTTCGGAAAATTTTCGCGCGGCACAGCTTATTCGGAGATCAATCATCTCAACATCACGCGTGTGACCGACGTTTTCGTGAACGTGCGCGGCCGGGATGTCGGCTCAGTGGTGGGCGACATTGAGCGTTACGTTGACAACATCAAGAACGATCGCGCGCAAGTTCCCGAGGGCTATTCCATCCAAATACGCGGAGAAGTCCAAACGATGCACGAGTCGTTTAGGTCGCTCGGCTTCGGCTTCCTGCTCGCCATCGTGCTCGTTTATCTGGTGATGATCGTCGAGTTCCGCTCGTTTCTCGATCCGTTCATCGTGATGTTCGCCGTCCCGCTCGGTTTGATCGGCGTTGCATGGATGCTTTTTCTCACCCACACGTTTCTGAGCATCCAATCGATGATGGGGATCATCATGATGGTCGGCATCGTGGTGAGTTTCAGCGTGCTGATGGTCGATTTCGCCAACCGCATCCTGGCCGAGGCCGCTGAGAAAAATGAGCGCAAGACTCCGCGCGACGCGATTGCGGAAGCAGCCACGATTCGTCTCCGTCCAATTTTAATGACCGGCCTCGCCGCAATTCTCGGTCTCATGCCGATGGCGCTTTTTGGCGGCGCGAACATCCCGCTCGCTCGCGCGGTAGTCGGCGGAATTCTTGCCGCGCTCGTTCTCGTGCTTTTCGTCGTGCCGGTGCTCTACGTCTTGTTCAAACGCGAAAAAGCGGTCGCGGTTTCATGAAAAATCTTTGTGCCGTTGCGGTCATTGTTGCTGTGTTTGCTGTTCAAAGCGGCTGCGAATGGTTCCGGCCGCAAACCCCAGCGATGTCGGTGCAAACAATCCGTCCGAAACGTGGACAGATCGTTCACAAAGTCACGCTGCCTGGAAATGTGATGGCATACCAGGAAGCGACGCTCTACGCAAAAGTCGCCGGTTATTTGAAAACCATCAACGTGGACAAGGGCGACAGCGTAAAGGAAGGCGAGCTGCTCGCCGAAATCGAAGCGCCCGAGATGCTGGCGGACCTCATCAAAGCGAAGGCGGAAGCTGAGGCGGCGCAGCTTGATTACAAACGCGTGACCGACGCGCAGAAAAAAGCTTCCGATTTGGTGGTGCCGCAAACTGTGGACGCAGCGAAGGCGAAGTCGGGCGTGGCGGTTGCCGGCCTCCAACGTATCGAAACGCTGCTCAGTTACGCGAAAATCACCGCGCCGTTTTCCGGCGTGATCACGAAACGCTGGGTCGATCCGGGCGCGCTCATTCCCGCGCCCACGTCAAGCAGCACGTCGAAAAGCGGAGCCGTGGTGACGTTGATGGATTTCAGCACGGTGCGCATCGACGTGGCGATCCCGGACACTGAGGCGCCGTTCATTAAGAAAGATTTGCCGGTGAAGGTGACCGTGAATGAACTTCCCGGCCGCACGTTTCAGGGCACCATCACGCGTTTTTCCTACGCGCTGGATGAATCGACCAAAACAATGGCGACCGAAATTGAAATTTCCAATCCCGATCTCGCGCTGCGACCGGGGATGTGGGCCGCCGTCGAGATCGAGCTGCAAAAAAAAGAAAACGCGCTGCTTATTCCCGCCGAAGCGCTCGTCATTGAAAAGAACAAGAACAGCGTTTTTGTCGTGCGCGACAAGAAAGCGCTCAAGGTCGCTCTCACCACCGGCTTCGATGACGGCGTAAACGTAGAAATTCTCAAAGGCTGCGGTCCGAACGATGCGGTCATTGTTGCGGGCAAACAATCCGTGACCGACGGACAAAAGGTTCAAGCGATCGAAAGCAAATGAAGCGCTGGTGTTTCGCCGTCACGATCTTTGGCGCACTCGTCCGGGTCGCTGCTGCGGCCGAACCAAATGGACGTGCGGAATCGCTGACGATCGATTTGCCGACAGCCCTGCGGCTGGCCGGCGCGCGAAACATCGACATCCAGCTTGCGCGCGAAAAACTGGCCCAGGCGCATGCGGAGGAGGAGAGCGCGATTGAGCGATTTTTTCCGTGGATTGCGCCCGGCGTCACGTATCGTCGCCATGATAACTTGATCCAGAACACCGAGGGCGTAATCGAAGAAGTCCACAAACAGAGTTACGCGCCTGGCGGGACTGTTTTCGCGCAAACCGACGTCGGCGACGCAATTTTCAAATCGCTCGAAGCCCATCAGCTTACAAAAGCAGCTCGCCACGGTCTCGATGCGCACGCGCAGGAGACGATCCTGACTGCGGCGCGCGGATATTTCGATCTCGCGGCGGCCCACGAAGCGGTGGGAATCGCGCAGGAAGCCTTGCGTGCATCGACCGATTACGCGGTCCAGATCGATCGCGCCGTGAGCGCCGGTATTGCTTTTAAGGGCGACGCCCTGCGCGTCAAAGTTCAGCAACAGCGCGACGAAATCGCCCTGCGGCGAGCGCAGGAAAATGTGCGGCTCGCTTCCGCGAAACTCGTCCAGATTTTGCATCTCGATCCAACGGTCGAGCTAATGCCGCGGGATGCGAGCGTCGTGCCGCTATCAATTGTTTCTGCGAAGGAGCCGCTCGGCGATCTCGTCTCGCAAGCTTTGGCGACGCGCCCCGAGACGCAACAAGGCGCCGCATTTCTGAGCGCGGCTCAACATGCCAAGAATGGCGCGATTTACGGTCCATTGATCCCCGCCGTTGGTGGCCAGGCTTTTTTCGGCGGACTCGGAGGCGGAAAAGACAGCGAGACCGGACGCTTCGGCGAATCCGAGGACTATGTGGCGCTGCTCAATTGGCGCATCGGTCCCGGCGGCCTCTTCGATTTCGGAAATATCCACGCTCAGCAGGCACGCGTGCGCGGTGCTGCGCTCACGACCGACAAAGTGATCGATCAAGTCGCGAACGAAGTCATCACCAACCGGACGCGCGTCCAATCGCTCGCCGATCAGATCGCGACGGCAAAACAATCGCTCTCCGATGCGGCAGAAGCTTTGCGTCTGGCGCAGGAACGTAAGGAGTTCGGCGTGGGCGTCGTGCTCGAAACAATTTTGGCGCAACAGGAATTGTCCCGTGTCCGGAACGATTATGTCAACATCGTCGCCGACTACAACAAAACTCAGTACGGGCTGTTGCGTGCGCTCGGCCGGCTTTCCACGCCAACTCCGGCTCTTGTCAGCAAACCGAGGAGCAGTTCGCGGTTTTCGCCGAAGTAATTTTCGTCCGCAGGCTGGACGAAAGATCAACAATCGAATTGCGAGCTTTTCAGGAATAAAGCGATCTGCTAAAGCTTCGCATCAAGATGATCGAAGGTGCTCGCAAGGAAAGCATCGTCCGCCAGCGTTATGCGGCGGGAGCAAAAGAACGCGCGGGGAAACTTTGTTGTCCGGTCGATTACAAGCCGGAATATCTCGCAGCAATTCCACGAGAAGTAGTCGAGCGCGATTATGGCTGCGGCGACCCTTCCCGCTATCTGCGCGAAGGTGAAGTCGTGCTCGATCTTGGCAGCGGCACTGGGAAAATTTGTTTTATCGCCGCGCAAATTGTCGGACCAAGCGGCAATGTCATTGGCGTCGATATGACCAACGAAATGCTCGAGGTCGCGCGCCGCAATGCGCCGATTGTCGGCGAACGGATCGGTTACGCGAACGTCGAATTTCGCAAAGGCCGCATTCAGGACCTTGCGCTCGATCTCGAACTCTTGGATCGACAACTCAAAAGCAAACCAATCGCCGATGCCGCTTCATTTCTTGCCGCCGACGAGCTCGCGCAAGAACTGCGCGTTAAACATCCATTGATCGCAAGCGATTCGATCGACGTGGTCGTTTCCAGTTGTGTGCTCAATCTGGTCGAGCCGAAATCAAAACGACAACTCTTCGATGAAATCTTCCGCGTGCTCAAGAAAGGCGGTCGCGCTGTTATCAGCGACATCGTCAGTGATGAAGAAGTGCCGGAGGAAATGCAAAACGACCCCGAACTTTGGAGCGGCTGCATTTCTGGCGCCCTGACGGAAGAAGGTTTTCTGGCCGCGTTCGAGAAGGCCAGCTTTTACGGAATTCAAATTCTCAAACGCGATGTCGATCCGTGGCGCACGGTGCAGGGAATCGAATTTCGTTCCGTCACCGTCGAAGCATTCAAAGGAAAGCAGGGCGAATGTTTCGAGCGCAACCAGGCGGTAATTTATCGTGGGCCGTTCAAGGAAGTGGTCGATGACGACAATCACCGAATGGAACGCGGCCGGCGCTACGCCGTTTGCGACAAGACCTACAATCTCTACAAGAAAGCTCCATATCGTGAGTTTTTCGAATTCGTCGATCCGATTGTCGATGTTTCGTTGAGCGAGGCGAAGCCGTTCGATTGCTCGCGTACATCGCTGCGGCATCCCAAAGAAACGAAAGGCCAGAACTACGACGTGACTACGGAAGCGAACAACAAATGTTGTGACGGCGGGAGCTGTTGCTGACTCCAAGGCTTTCGCGGTTATGATTTTCGTTCTGCTTTTTTTTGCCACTTGCTTTCTCGCCTACTCGAACGGCGCGAACGATAATTTCAAGGGCGTCGCCTCGCTCTTCGGCAGCCGCACGTGCAATTATCGCACAGCGATTTCGTGGGCAACGGTCACGACCTTTGGTGGATCGATCATGTCGATCTTTCTCGCCCCAACCCTGCTCAAAAAATTCAGCGGCAAAGGCATCGTTCCAGATCATTTCGTCGGCTCAGAATATTTTCTACTTGCTGTCGCGATCGGCGCCGGCCTCACCGTTATCATTGCAACGCTGACTGGATTTCCCATTTCAACTACGCATGCGTTGACCGGAGCGATCATCGGTTGTGGTTTCGCTGCGGCGGGGCCGCATCTCAACTTTTCAGCACTTGGTAAAGGGTTCGTCCTTCCGCTGCTGCTTAGTCCTCTCCTTGCCATGGCAGTCGCAGGTTTGCTGTATGTGTTTTTTCATGGAGCGCGCATCGCGCTGGGTTTGAAGAAGGAGTGGTGCGTTTGCATCGGTGAAGGCGAACGCGTCATCGCCATGCCTCAACCGAACTCCTTGCTCGCGCTTCGCGCCGTTCCTTTTCCGTCGCACTTGACCGTCGATGAGGTGGAGAACTGCCGCGAACGCTACGGCGGTAATTTCCTCGGCTTCACTTCGCAGGAAGTTATCGATGCCGCGCATTTTCTGAGCGCGGGAACGGTGAGTTTCGCCCGTGGCTTGAACGACACTCCGAAAATTGTCGCGCTCCTCCTGTTGTGGAAATCGCTCGACATTCGCTGGGGATTCGCCGCCGTTGCAGGGACGATGGCCGTTGGCGGGCTGCTGAATGCGAGGAAAGTCGCCGAGACGATGAGCAAAAAAATTACGACGATGAATCATGGGCGGGGCTTCACCGCGAACTTAACGACCGCAATTCTCGTCGTGCTGGCGAGTTTGTTCGGCCTGCCCGTTTCGACGACGCATGTTTCGGTCGGTTCGCTTTTTGGAATCGGCCTGACCACCGGAAAAGCAAATCTCGGAACAATCAACGCGATCGTGCTTTCCTGGTTGATCACGCTGCCGTGTGCTGCAGTTGTCGGCGGCGCTTTTTACTGGCTCACTCATTTTCTCCGCTCATGAATCGATTCGCTGAACGACTCGCAGCCGACGGTCTCAGTCTGCGACACACAAGAACAGAGGTGTTGCAGGTCAATGTGGGCAAGCTTTGCAATCTGACGTGCGTGCATTGTCATGTGAACGCAGGCCCAAAGCGTAAGGAAATCATGACGCGCGAGACAATCGACCGGATTATCGAATGGCTGGCCAAGACCGATATTCCCACTGTTGATCTTACGGGCGGTGCGCCAGAAATGATTCCGGACTTTCGCTATTTCATTGAGCGAGTGGAATCGTTGCAACCGCATCGACACATCATCGACCGCTGTAATCTCACGATCTTGCTAGAGCACGGTTACGAAGACCTCGCTCCGTTTCTTGCAAAAAATAAGGTGGAAATTATTGCGTCAATGCCGTGTTACTCGCCGGAAAACGTGAACGCGCAACGCGGTGAAGGAGTTTTTGAAGGCAGCATCGCCGCTCTGCAAATGCTTAACTCATTAGGCTACGGAACTGACCCAGACCTGCCGCTGCATCTCGTCTATAATCCAGTGGGCCCGTTTCTACCGGCGTTGCAGTCTGAGCTCGAGAGCGATTACAAACGGAAACTCAAAGAGCATTTCGGTGTTGTGTTTAACAACCTTTACACACTGGCAAATCTTCCAATCGGCCGATTTGCCAGTTATTTGCGCCATAACAACAAACTCGACGAATACATGGAGCTACTGATTCAGGCGTTTAACCCCGCGACGCTTGATGGTTTGATGTGCCGTAACACCATCAGCGTCGGCTGGCGCGGCGAAGTTTACGATTGTGACTTCAATCAGCAGCTTGGAATGCAATGGTCGGACAATGGCGGCAACAAGCTGATGTTTGTTTGGGAGATTGATGCGCGGTCACTCGAAGGGCGTGAGATCATGACGGGTAATCATTGTTTCGGTTGCACCGCGGGCGCCGGCTCCAGTTGCGGCGGCGCGATTGTATAAGTGGATCGGCGTCTCCGAAGGCGATGGACGGCTTCTCAGCTTTTACATACAACAACAACGTGTGCCGTCATCGGCAAAATGAACTCGTTACCTCTCGCATAGCGCTGCATTGCGTTTTCGATCGCAACGCGAATCTGGTCTAATTTTTCTGGCGACTGGCGCGCCAGAAGTCCTGCAGTGCGCACGCCTGCATCGCGTTCTGCTTCGAAGAAATAAGACGCAGTTGGAAGATGCCATTCCACGGCACGCGTTTCATAGCTCACCGAGGTGCCATCAAATCCGGCTTCCTCAAGTACTTTACGGCACTCTTCGCTCTCACCGAAAAGATAGTGCGGCGGCCCTTCGCGTAGGCCGACATCCAAATCCGCGTGCGCTTGAATCGCGTCATTCACAATCTTAGCACCGGTGTTCTTCTCCGGCCCGGCCCATACGGTGAAACCAAGTCTGCTGCCAGATTTCAAAACACGACATGCTTCCGCACATGCCTTTTCGGGATGGGACACATGGAGCAAACCGAAGTTAATCAAAACCCGATCAAAACTGGCGTCTTCAAATGGCAACTCCTGAGCATCGCCTTGGACAAATGAAATATCCGGGAACATTGGCTTCGCGATTGCGACCATTTTTTCTGAGAAATCGATTCCGGTTGGAACAGCGCCCGACTCTTTCGCTGCGGCAGATACATAACCGGGACCGCACGCCACATCCAAGACCAACATGCCTCGTGAGACTCGGGCGGCGCTGATCAGATGTGGAATAAACTGCCGCGTTAGCGACGACCATACCGAATCATATTTGTCCGCGACGCGTTGCCAGCCTGCGTGCTCAAAGGTGGTAAATGCGTCTTGGCCCCCTTTCATCTTGCAATTGTCGCGTTATCCGCGCGATCGCAACATCTTTCCTCGATAGAGCGGCTACAGCTACTCAAGCGGAAATTCGATTGGTTCTTCTTCCTGGCGTGGAACGAGCTTGTTTAGCGCAATGATCCGCGCGCAGGTATTCCAGCGGAGAATTGCATCGTCGTGACCTGGCGGGCGAAGTGGTTCGGCTTTTTCGAACCAGTTCATGGCCTGACGCAAAAGGTCGTACGCTTGAAACCGACAATCCGGCGTGTTCTGCCGCAGTTTCATTTTTGCGCGACGTTCCGCCACGATTCCAGAATAATAAGCCCGCTCATATTCCGATTTGAGCCGTGCCAGTAGTTCTTTCGTCTGCGTATCGCTGACGCCGTATCCTTTCTCGAAACGGTCGGTCAACGCCAGCAACAGTGTGATGATTGCGTGCTGATTTTCCGGATCGACATGGAGTATATCAAGGCAAATGCTTTCGGCTTCCCCTGGTTCATTGAGCAAACGGTAACGCTCCGCCTTTTCCAGCGCGGCGGGGATTGCGTCTTTGTGGAGTCGTTTTAGTTCGCTCATGCTTTTTTAGCGATTTAACAATTTCTTCAGCAATCGCCAGAACCAGCCCAATGGATCGTAAAAGTCGTCCACCACGCGTTCTTTTAAGGGAATAATCCCGTTATCCGTGATTTGAATGCTTTCCGGACAAACCTTGGTGCAGCATTTCGTGATGTTGCAGTAGCCGATTCCCTGTGTGTTTCGCAATTCTTCGATGCGATCTTCAGTATCGAGCGGATGCATCTCCAATGCGGCAACGTGAATCAGAAAACGTGGCCCGATGAACTGATCGTGCATTTGGTGATCGCGCAGCACGTGGCAAACGTCCTGGCAAAGAAAACATTCAATGCATTTTCGGAATTCCTGCACACGATCAATGTCCTCCTGCCACATGCGCCAGGTACCGTCTGGCGCGTCGGGAGCTCGCGGTTTGAACGGCTTGACTTTCTTTTTCACTCGAAAATTCCACGAGACATCTGTGGTCAGATCTTTGATGACCGGGAAAGCTTTCATCGGCTCGATCGTCACGGGTTTGTCCAACGGCAACTCGCTTAGCCGCGTCATGCACATCAGCTTCGGCATGCCGTTGACTTCCGCCGAGCACGACCCGCACTTTCCTGCCTTACAATTCCATCGACACGCAAGGTCAGGCGCTTGCGTCCGTTGAATGTCGTGGACGGCATCCAGCACTACCATGCCTTCTGTGCATTCGGTCGCGTAATCACGAAACACGCCGCCGTTCGCGTCACCGCGCCAGATCTTGAAGGAAACGTTCATCGATTCTTCTCGATCACCTGTTTCAAATATTCCGGCATTTCCGGCAACGGCTCCAATCGGATTTGCATTGAGCCGTCAGCCGCTTTTGATGCAATCGTGTTCACCTTCGCAAATCGCTCATCTTTGTCTGGATAATCTTCGCGGAATTGCGCGCCGCGACTTTCTTCTCTTTCCAGCGCAGTCAGCGCGATCGCCTCCGACACGATGAGGAGGTTCGTCAGGTCAAGGGCAGTCTGCCAACCGGGATTGTACTCGCGATGGCCAATTACGCCGGCGCGATTCGCGCGCTCGTTCAACTGCCGCAGTTGCTTTAGCGCATCTTGCATTTCCGTTTCCGTGCGCACGATCCCGACGTTGTCCTGCATTAACTCCTGCAAATCTTTTTGGATTTCATACGGATTCTCGCCGTCGTTTCGGTCAAAAGGTTCGAGGGCTTGTCGTGCGATGACGTCCACCTGATCTTTGCTGATGTCGCCTTGCGAATTTTCCCTCGCAAACTTTGCCGCGAATTCGCCCGCGCGTTTTCCGAACACCAGCAAATCGGAAAGCGAATTGCCGCCGAGACGATTCGCGCCGTTGATCCCTGCTGCGCATTCCCCGGCTGCAAACAACCCGGTCAGGCGCGTCATTTGCGTATCGGGATCAACACGCACGCCGCCCATGATGTAATGCGTTGTCGGCCCGACTTCCATCGGCTCGTCGGTGATATCAATATCGGCGAGTTGTTTGAACTGATGATACATGCTCGGGAGTTTCCGCTTGATGTGTTCGGCGGCGTTCGGCATTTTTTGTTTGATCCACGAGATATCGAGATAAACGCCGCCATGCGGACTTCCCCTGCCCTCCTTTATCTCGCGCACAATGCAACGAGAGACGTGATCACGCGTTAGCAACTCGGGTGGACGGCGCGCGTCTTTGTGCCCTTGGCAATAGCGCCAGCCTTCCTCCTCGTTATCTGCAGTGTGGGCCTGATAATTTTCGGGGATCGATTCGAACATGAAACGTTTGCCGTCTTTGTTGAGCAGGATTCCGCCTTCGGCGCGCACGCCTTCGGTGACCAGAATCCCCATCACGCTCGGTGGCCACACCATTCCGGTGGGATGAAATTGAACGAACTCCATGTCGATGAGGTCTGCACCCGCTTCGTATGCCAGCGCATGTCCATCTCCAGTGTATTCCCAACTGTTACTCGTGATTTTGTAGGCCCGGCCGATGCCGCCCGTGGCCAGCACCACTGCCTTAGCTCCGAAAATTTTGAAACGGCCCCTTTCGCGCTCATATCCGAAGGCGCCAACGACGCGGTCGCCATCTTTGAGCAGCGAAAGAATAGTGTGCTCCATATGTACGTCGATGCCTTGATGAACGCCATGATCTTGCAATGTGCGGATCATCTCGAGGCCAGTGCGATCGCCCACATGTGCCAGCCGCGGATACTTGTGCCCACCAAAATGTCTTTGCAGAATTCGCCCATCCTTCGTGCGATCGAAAACGGCGCCCCATGCTTCAAGCTCGCGCACGCGATCAGGTGCTTCCTTCGCGTGTAATTCGGCCATGCGCCATTGGTTCACGTATTGCCCGCCGCGCATCGTATCGGCGAAATGCACTTTCCAATTATCGCGCTCATCGACGTTGGCTAGCGCCGCCGCAATTCCGCCCTCGGCCATTACCGTATGCGCTTTGCCAAGAAGCGATTTGCAAACGAGTCCAACACGAGCACCGGCGGCCGAAGCTTCAATCGCGGCGCGCAACCCCGCGCCGCCTGCGCCAATCACCAACACATCGTGCTCGAAAGTTTCATAGTCGGGCATGGTCAAAAGTTAAAAACAGTTAGAAGCGTTACAAAGTTACGACGTTACAAAGACAAAGCCTTTTAACTTTGTAACATTTTTGACGAATCACTTGCGGCTACAGAAGCCGCACATCGTGCCAGATTCCCATTGCGCACAGGCGCACGTAAAGATCCGTAAAGCCCACCCAAAACAAGCTCAGCCACGCCCACAGCATGTGGCGGCGATTAAAACAGGTCACGCACGCGTACGCGCGAAAGCATGTCGGCGCGCGGGAAAATTGGTCCAGAAATCCGCCAGCCAGATGTCGCAGCGAGTGACAGCCGAACGTGTAGCCACCCAGCAAAACGACGTTGATTGCTAGCACAATCGTGCCGATTCCAATTCCAAATCCATCGGGAAACCACAGTGCCTTCCAAACGTCGATTGATAGAACGATTAGAAAACAAAGCGCCAGATACAGAAAATATCGGTGCACGTTCTGCATGATGAGTGGGAAGGAACGCTCACCCCAGTAGCTGTTGCGCGGTTCACCGACAGTGCATGCCGGCGGATCGGCCCAGAACGCTTTGTAGTACGCGCCGCGGTAGTAGTAACAGGTAACGCGAAATCCAGCGGGCGCCCAAAGAACCAAAAGCGCAGGTGAGAACAGGAGCCAGCCTGGCCACCAGCCAGGTTTGGGTCCGAACCAACTGTGTGGCGAATCGCCGAAAATTTCCGGCGAATAAAACGGCGAGATGTAATTGCCGACGAAATAATTCCTGCCCTGAAACGCCGCCCACGTCGAATAAACGATAAAAACCGATAATCCGAGAAAGACGAGCAGCGGTTGCACCCACCAAATGTCGGCCCGCATCGTTTCGCCAAATGAACGGCGTGGTATCGCTGTCGCGCCGGTCATTCGCTACTGGCCCCTTCCACCGGCAGTTTCGCTTTTTTCCACGCCTCCCAACTCCCGGGCACATTCCAAAGCTCGTTGAATCCTTGCTTCTTTAAGATGCTTGTGGCGATGCTCGCGCGATAGCCGCTCCCGCAATAAACTGCCGTCGGCTTGTCGCGATCCAGCTCACCCATTCGCTTGCCAAGCTCTGGTACATAAATGTGAACCGCGCCGGGCACATGACCCTTTTTCCATTCACCGGGCGAACGCACATCGACGACCTGCAAGGCAGACTTTCGATCGTTCAGCTCGTGCACGCTCATCTGCCCGATTCCTTCCAGCGGAAACCCCGCTGCGTGCCAGGCTTTCATTCCGCCGATCGAATAGCCGGCGAATTTAGTATATCCGGTCCGAACAAACAAACGCACGATTCTTTCGAGCTCTTCGTCATCCTCGAGCACGAGAAGAATCGGCTCTTCAGGATCGAGCATCCAACCTGCCCAAATAGAAAGAATGGGTGTGCCGCCGATGTTGAGCGCGCCTGCGATGTGACCGCCGCCAAACGCGAGCATGTTGCGCACGTCGACAAGGACACCAGCCTTTTTTTCGATCGCTTCCTTAAAAGCTTTGGGCCTAAGGGCTGGAACGCGTGGAAGATTTCCAAGAACTTTCGGCCCTTCCGCGTTCACTTTTTTCATGATCGGATAGTAATGCGGGACCGGGGGCGCGGTTTTAATCGCATAATCGGTGAAGCTTTTCGCATCAGTGAATTGCAGGAATTTATTGAATTTGCGCTCGTAACCGATCGTGCTGCTCAGCCGCGCACCGATATCGGCCCCGCATGGTGAGCCGGCGCCATGATTCGGATAAATCATCACGTGATCTGGCAGGTTCAGATAAAAATCCCGCAGCGTGCGGAATTGTTGTTCGGCGAGCTGCTTGGTGTGTTTTTCGCCTAACAAATCCGGGCGCCCCGCAGAAGAAACAAAAAGCGAATCTCCTGTGAGCACTGCCCACGGTTCGTCCGGATGATCAGCCTCAGCCAGCAAATAGGAAATGTGCTCTGGCGTGTGGCCCGGAGTATGCCGCGCCGTCACGAGCACTTCGCCAAATGTAAATCGATCGCCATCTTTTATCTTCTCCGGTGCAAATCCGTACTCTGCGCCGCCTTCTCCACTGGCGTAAATTTTGGCCGATTCAAGTCGCGCACAAAGTTCGCGCGAACCACTCATCAGGTCGGCGTGAATATGCGTCTCAAAAATGTGCGTGATGGCCACGCCGGCTTCACGCGCCGCCTCGATGTAAACATCGCAGTCCGCGCGAGGGTCAAACACAGCTGCGATTCCTTCATCGTCATCGCCGATCAGATAGGAAAGCTCTGCGATCCCTTCGGTTTGAATAGTTTTAAAAACTAGCGACACGAACGGACTTTACGGCAAAGCCGCGGCGCAGTTCAACAAGATCGGCAAACTGAGCTTCCCCGGAAATCAAAACATCACCGCACCTCTACCGCGATAGGCAGAAGATGATTGATCATGTAATTGCCGTGGTCGCGATCGCGCTGCGATGGTTGTGTTCGACCGAATGAATCGGTCGCGCGAGCGATTAGCGTTTGTTTGCCAGCCGCGGCAGGCGTTTGCCAATTGAATTCCCAAAGTTGCCATGCATTTGGTTTCGGTTCCCCGAGCAATTTCGCCTCACTCCACGTCGATCCGCCATCCGTGCTCAGTTCCACCTTTGCGATTTTGCCATCGCTTGTCCATGCAACACCCTGAACACACACGAGAGAATTTGCCGGAATAATCTCGTCTTGTGACGGCTTCGAGATTTGAGCTTTGACCTGCATTTTGGTCAGCGGCGTCAACTCAGCGATTGCCTCTCGCCGCTCCCAGTAGGCGTAATCAATCGTCTGATAATATCCGGTGAACGGCCGATCCGCGACGATAATGCGCTGGAGCCATTTGACGGATGCCATGGCGTACCAGCCGGGCACAATCGCGCGCACCGGAAATCCGTGTTCCGCCGGTAGATCGATGCCGTTCATTTTGTAAGCAAGCAACACGTCGCGCCGCGCTTTTTCCACAGGAATGCTGCGGGCAAATCTTAGCTCGCCAGGCGGACTCTTTGGATCTTCGAGCACGCCGCCATCCGCCCCTTCTAAAATTATCTCAGACGCGTTTGCTTTCACACCGGCTCGATCGAGCAGGATTGATAATGGCACCCCTGTCCATTCCGCTGTGCCGACCGCGCCGAGGCCCCATTGCACGCCTTTTACTTTCGGTTCGAGAAAACTTCGATTATTGCCGGCGCATTCCAGCGTCGCCGGGATCGTCTTCCATTCTAAGTCGAGCAGCTCTTCGTAATTGATGGCGAATGGCTTCTCAACCTCTCCTTTGATGCGCAGCCACCATGCATCTTTATCGATCGAAGGAATTGGAAAATGTGTGCGAACGTAAAACGATTCAGTGGGCGTGATAAAGCTATCGAGCTTCTCAAATGGCGTTTCTAGGTTAAGCGGCGCTTCGCCGCGAACGATCCTGCCATCGCGCAATTTGATGTCACTTTCTTCCATGAAATCTTCGCGCAGATCTCAACTCTACAACGCGGCGAGTTGCGCGTCACCTTTGGCCGCGCGCCGAGTATGATTCATTACGAAGAGCCTCCTTGACCGTTTAGCCCCAAAAGTCAATGCGCGGACAACGCGAAAGTCTTCATGCAACCATCAAAAAGCGGTTCAAGCTGCGCCTGGAACTCGGCGGGCGCAGTGCAGGTTACAATGATCTTTTTGTTGTCCGGCCCCTGGAAAAAATACATCGTCTGCGCGAGATCGACATCGTTCACCTTGTTTTGCAATTTTGCCTTGTAAGCCGGCGTGTTTGAGTCGGTCGTAAATTCCGTGCTTACAACCTTTGCTTTCACCGCGCTTTTCTTCACCGGTTGTATGTTTGCGTCCAGATAAGCGCGCAGAGTCCCGTCGTACGGTTCAACGGTCGTAACCATGTTGCTAAACAAGCCGCTCGATTTAGGCGCGGCAATCATCACTGCTTTGCACGGAGGCGCCGGTCTCCTTTCCCAACCTTGCGGAATGCGATGACTGTAGTCGTTTTCAGCGGACGTAAACGTCCCGCCAATCTTTTGAGGCGCTGGTATAGAGTAGCCGGAGGGTTCTGAGACGCCCTTGTTAAATTGCTTGATAACGAGAAACAATCACCACCAATGCGACAACCCCGATCAACACACGTAGAGCCGATTTCATGCAGGCGAATTTATCGCAAGGAACACCTTCGCCGCAACTTTCAGGATGGCCTGGTTCGCGGCGCTACTGATTCGGTGAAATGAAAACGACCTTGTGCGAAAATTTCTCGATGCCGGTTTGTTGAAATTCGTCGCCAGAACTCGATGCGCCATTCCCGGACCGCCTCTACATACGGCATGCGGCGCGCGGGCAAGCCTCCAGCTTCTTTGACGAGTTAAAGCGGCGCAACGTTTACAAGGTTGCGATCGCGTACGCGGTGATTGCGTGGTTGCTCGTTTAGGTCGCGACACGTCACCACTCTTTGAAATTTCCCGCTTGCTCGTGCATCTCTATCAGATTGCCCGGTTCATCGTAAACACGAGTCATAGCATCATGTGTCCGAAGTCTGACGCTCTTGCAGTCGGTGCCTGGTACGTCATCGATTTTCCACGTGCCGTTCTCGCGTCCCAGAATCACTCAAAGCCTGCAGTGAACGCTTTCTCCTGTGAACGTGACTTAAGTGGTCTCGAATCGTCCCAGTACGCGCCAGATTTTTCGGGCAACACACCCGGCTTTTCGCTAAAGCGTAAGGAATGGCGGAATACCAACCGGCATCGCACCGGCCGATCGCGCAGATGTTTCGTCGCACGGCGGGCGCGGCGACGAATTTGTGCGTGCGGCTCGGCATTCCTCCCGATGCGATTTCGTACTTGTCGATCCTGGCCGCGCTGATCGCGTCGGTGTGTTTTTGGCAATCGGGCAGAAATCCATGGCTGTTGATTGTCGGGCCGCTGTGCTGTTATCTGCGGCTTTGGTTCAACATGCTGGATGGCATGGTTGCGTTCGCGGCGGGCAAGACCAGCCTGCGCGGAGAGATTGTGAACGATCTGCCGGATCGAATTTCTGATGTGATTATTTTCGCCGGCTTGGCGCACAGCGGCCTGATGAATCCCGTGATTGGCTATTGGGCGGCGATCTTTTCTTTGCTCACTGCCTACGTGGGAATTTTCGGGCAAGCGATCGGCGGTCGGCGTGAGTTTGGAGGAATCATGTCAAAGCCGTGGCGGATGGTTACACTGAGCTTGGGAGCCTGGACGACGTTTGTTTATCAATCTCGCCAGATCGGCTTGCACGACCTGGGGAAGCTGACAATCCTCGATTGGACTTGCCTCGTCATAATCGCGGGGTGTTTGCAAACCATGATCGTTCGCTTGAAACGAATCATGGCCGCACTTCAAGATCGAGCGAGATGATTTCCCCGCGGACGGCGCTGCACGATCCGGTTTTTCGCGCGTACCTTATTATCGTTTCTGTTTCACTTGCGCTTGGCGGCGCGATTCTTGGTTTCCTTCGCTGGGGATTAAAGAAGGAGCTCGGCTCGATCTGGAAAACCTATCGTTCGTGGCTTGTTATGGCGTCGATTGGACTACTCGTCGTTTTTGCGGGGCGGGTCCCCGTCATTGTTGGGGTGATATTGCTTTCGACTTTTGGATTCAAGGAATTCGCACGCGCCTCCGGATTATATCGCGACCGGTGGATGGCGGGCGCCGTTTATGCGGGCATCGTTACGGTCGGCATTGCAGCCTTGATGCCGCCTCCGCGCGGCGAAGGGCCCGGCGCGAGCTGGTATGGCTTCTTCATGGCCGTGCCGGTTTTCGTTATCGCATTGATCCTGCTTATTCCAATCCTGCGCAATCGCGCACGCGGCCAGTTGCAAAACATGTCGTTGAGCATCGTCGGTTTTATTTACATCGGCTGGATGTTTGGACATTTGGGTTTTCTCGCGAATCCGACGAATGCCTACGGATTTCTTTGTTACGTTATTTTTGCGACCGAATTGAATGACGTCAGTGCATTTACGTTTGGAAGATTGTTTGGACGGCATCCGCTTCGCAGCGAAATCAGTCCGAAGAAAACGTGGGAAGGCGCGCTTGGCAGTCTGGCGGTTTCGATGGTTTTGCCCTGGCTGCTGTGGTTCTCATTTCCATTTTTCGGCGCGAAGCAACTGGTTCTTACGGGCTTTATTGTCGAAATCGGCGGATTGCTCGGGGATCTTTCTATCAGCGTGATCAAGCGAGACATCGGAACCAAGGATATGGGGGCGGCAATACCCGGGCATGGGGGAATCTTGGATCGCATCGATAGTTTGATTTACGTTGCGCCGTTGTTCATGCACATGGTGAGATTTTACTACGGCTTGCGATGAAGACGCGGCATTACGATTGGGCATGCGACGTCGACCAACCATTGTTTGATCGCTTACGCCGATTTCCGCGCGAGCCCAACATGCTAGTTTACGGAGTGCGTGCGCTGGTCGCATTGATCATCCGCAGCTGGCTGCGCATCTATCACCGGTTTGAGATCATCGGGCACGAAAATCTTCGGACAAATCGCTCGCTTGTCATCGTGGCCAATCATTCCAGTCATCTCGACACGCTCTGCCTCCTTGCCGCGTTGCCTTTGCGCAAATTGCATCGCGCTTTTCCCGCCGCGGCCGCGGATTATTTTTTCCAAAGCGTGCCGCGCATCCTGGTCGCAGCGGTGGTCACGAATGCGCTCCCCTTTGCGCGACGAGTTCGCGTTCGCCGGAGCCTCTCCATCTGTTCGGAACTTCTCAGCAATCCCGAAAATATCCTGATCATCTTCCCGGAAGGCACGCGATCGAAAACAGGTGAGACCCGGGAATTTAAATCGGGAATCGGCGCGCTGGTCGCCGGGCGCGACATCATGGTTCTGCCCTGCTATTTGCAGGGTGCTTTTAACGCGTGGCCGAAAGGCCGCCGTTTGCCGCGTCCCAAAAAAGTTCGACTCATTGTCGGTGCGCCTCGCAACTATTCGTCGCGCAACGCAAACAAGATCGACATGTGCACAATTGCAGCGGAATTGCATCGCGCCGTGAAAGAGTTGGGAGAAACCAATGGAAGCCATTGAGCAGGCGATGAAGAGTTGGGACGGCGCCGAGCTGTTCTATCGCGAATGGATTCCTCACGAAGCGACCGACAAGGCTATATTGCTCTTTCATCGCGGCCACGAGCACTCCGGCCGGTGGCAGGAAACAGTCGATCTGCTCGCGCTTACAGACATCGCCGTTTTTGCCTGGGACGCGCGCGGTCACGGGCGATCGCCGGGCGAACGCGGCGCCGCGAATAATTTTGCGGACGTGATCAGGGATGTGGACGCTTTTGCGCGCCATATTTCCGAGCGCTACGAGATTCCAATCGAGAACATGATCATTCTGGCTCACAGCCTTGCCGCGGTCAGTGTCGCGGCCTGGGTGCACGATTACGCGCCGCCGATTCGCGCAATGATTCTGGCCACCGCCGCGTTTCACGTGCAGCTTTACGTTCCCCTAGCCATTCCCCTTTTGCGAATGAAGCAAAGGCTGTTCGGCCCAGGCCAGGTGAAGAGTTACGTCAAATCGAAGCTTCTGACTCGGGACAAAAAGCAGGCCGCGCAGTACGACGCCGATCCGCTTATCTTCCGGCAAATTGCGGTCAATGTTTTGCTTGACCTTTACGACGCGGCCAATCGATTGGTCGCGGACGCTGGCGCAATCCAAACACCGACGCTGATGATCGGCGCCGGTCACGATTGGGTCGTCAGGCTCAAGGCGCAGCGTCAATTTTTTGACCGCCTGTCGTCGCCGCTGAAGGAAATCGAGATTTATCCAGCCGCTTATCACGCCATCTTTCATGATCAAGATCGACATCTGGTTGTGGACCGCGTGCGTAAGTTCATTCGCGAACGCTTCGCCGAGCCGGCGACTCGCCCGTCGCTTTTAAACGCTGATCAGGTTGGCTACACCCGGGATGAATATGAGCGGCTAAAGTCGCGCGGCGGAATGAAGTTTGCCGTCGCACGCGCCGGACTGAAAGCGGCAGGCCGCTTGAGCCGCGGCGTAGATCTTGGCTGGCGAAGCGGCTTCGATTCGGGACTTTCGCTCGATTACGTTTACGAAAATAAGCCACGCGGTGCGTCAGGCGTCGGCCGTCTGATCGACAGGTCCTATCTCAACAGCATCGGCTGGCGCGGGATTCGGCAACGCAAGGCGAATCTTAAAAATGCGTTAAGGAAGGTAATCGAAAAGCTTCATCACCAAGAACTGCCCGTTCGCATTTTGGACATTGCTGCAGGAGCGGGCCGATATGTCATCGAAACGATGCACGAGCTTTCAGATATTTCGATAAGCGCCACCCTGCGCGATTACGAACAGGAGAATATCGATGCGGCGCAAGCTTTGGCGCAGGAATTCGGACTGGAAAATGTAACCGCGGAACGAGGCGACGCATTCGATCGCGATTCAATTGCCGCAATTGCGCCCCGCGCAACGATAGGAATCGTGTCGGGGCTTTACGAATTGTTTCCGCTAAATCAAGCGGTCCTGAATTCGCTACGCGGCCTTGCCGGAGCAATCGAGCCGGCCGGTTATTTGATTTACACGAATCAACCCTGGCATCCGCAGGTCGAGTTTATCGCGCGCGTTTTGCGTAATCGCGAGGGCCAGCCATGGATCATGCGCCGCCGAACGACGGCTGAAATAGACGAATTGGTGCGCGTGGCCGGTTTTCAAAAAGTGGCGATGGAAGTGGATCAGTGGGGAATGTTCACCGTCTCAATCGCACAGCGCCCGGAGCCTTGACCATCGCGTGCAAGTCTCGCGGTTCAAAGCGTTCGCGGTTTCTGCGGGATTGTCAATCTTGTTTCTGGTCGTTTACGGCGGCTGCAACTGGATCACAGGGCAACGCGGTCACGTCGGCTCATTTTATTTTCAATGGGAGCGCGCCATCCCATTCGTTCCTTTCATGATTCTCCCCTACATGTCGATCGACTTCTTCTTCATCGCGGCTCCATTCCTTCTACGAACGGACGAGGAGCTGCAAATCTTTTCGCGGCGAGTCGTAGCCGCGATTCTCATTGCCGGTCTTTGCTTTCTGCTTTTCCCGCTGCGCTTCGCTTTTCCGCGCCCTCACGCGAGCGGATGGCTCGGCGCGATCTTCAATTGGTTTCGCGGAATGGATGCGCCCTTTAATCTTCTCCCGTCGCTGCACGCCGCGCTCCTGTTGCTCCTGGTCGATCTTTACGCGAGAAAACTTCACGGCGTTTTCTTTTTCGCCGCCATGCTTTGGTTCTTTCTCATCGGTCTCTCGCCATTGCTCACTTACCAGCACCACGTCATCGACATCGTCGGTGGTTTTGTTCTCGCGGGATATTGCTTCTATTTTTTTCGCGAGCCTCCGCTAACCGTGCCATTCGTCGTGAATCGCCGCATCGGTTCGTACTACGCAACGGGAGCGGCGGTGCTCTTGATCTTGGCCGCGATGTTCTGGCCGTGGGGCGCACTGCTTCTTTGGCCGACGATCGCCCTCGGCATCGTGGCGATTGGATACTTTGGAGCCGGTCCAATTGTTTTTCGGAAGACGAAAGGGAACTTGCCCTGGTGCACGCGGTTTGTGCTGGCGCCGTGTCTGCTCGGTCAATATTTCTCGCTGCTGTATTATCGCCGTCGATGCCGCTGTTGGGATGAAGTGACACCACGAATTTGGATCGGCGGCAAACTGCGCGACGGTGACGCGACCAAAGCTTTACGGTCCGGCGTGGCTTCAGTGCTCGATTTGAGCGCCGAGTTTTCCGAGGCGAAACCGTTTCGCGAAATCAATTATCGAAACATCCCCGTCCTGGATTTGACTGCTCCCACCCAGGCGCAGCTCGCGGAGATGGGCGAATTCATCGGCAATCAAGCTCGAAACCATGTCATCTATGTTCACTGTAAGATCGGTTATTCGCGAAGCGCGGCCGCGGTCGCCGCCTATTTAATAATGAGTGGCAAAGCGAATACCGCGAAAGAAGCCCTCGCCATCATTCGCCGGGTTCGACCGTCCGTTGTCATTCGGCCCGAGGTGATCTCCGCCTTGTCCGAATTTGAACCTCGACTTCGCCCTTCGCCCGTTGGTGCGGATTCTTTCTTTCTCGCCTCAGATGGTGGCGTTCGTTCATAATCGCGGGAATCCTATGAGCTATAACGAACTGATTCAGCTTTACTTCGAGCGCTCGAACGCGATGCAGCAATACTGGAACCTCTACGTCATCATCGTTGGCGGTGTCCTCGCGTTTTCCTCTCTGCGCAAACAACCCGCCGCCGTTACCACCGCGCTGGTCTGTATTCTATTCGGCTTATTCGCTTATAAGAATATCGATGCCATGAAAGATACGACCGCGCAACGCTTTGCTGCCGTTGAAGCGATCAAACAATTTGATTCTGGGAGTATCACCGCCACTGCCTCGACCCAAGTGCGCGGCCTGCTCGAGCCAACTCTTACGCCCGCTACGTTTGGAAGCGTAAAGGCCACGCACATCACCAGCGACCTGCTTACCATCGCCGCACTTTGCGCGATGGAGCTTCGAAGAAGAAGGCTCAAAGCAACTCCCAGCACGTCCTGACGCGCGCTAGATCTTTGCGCAGTGCGCCTTCCACCAGCACGCCACAGTAAACACGGGCTGTGTTGCTGTGAACTCTTCAGTAACGCTGGGCTATCGCCGGCGCCACGCTGACCGGCTCTTTGAAATCGCTTGCGTGCTCGTGTGTCTCGATCACCTTGCCCGCTTCATCAAAACCTCGAACACGGGATCATTGCGATCCACTGAAAAACATCGCGGAGCTTTGCGGTCGGTTTGCCATACTACTGATAAATAAAAAGCCGCACGGTTCGGAAACCATGCGGCTTTTATTCTTAATATCGCAGCCGCGCAGGCTCAGTCTAGAACGACCACGTGATCAACCATGCGCAAATCGCCCGTGTTTACGTAATAAACACGCATTCGTGTCCCGGGCTTGATCGCGGTTTGAACGACTTCGCCGGCCTTGTTCAAAACTGACCAGGTCCGTTGAGGGTATAACTACTCGGATTATTCGAGCCATCCTCACGAACGATGAGCGTTTTGACAGGCTGATAGCTAGTTGCTGCGCCTTCCTTGGTCGTCAGTTTGAGGGCCGTTCCTGTTACTGTTATTGGTTCTGTGGTTGTTTGTTGTTTATGCGTCGAACTCGTCTGCGCAAATGCCAGCAGGGCAATTAGCGTGAAGATAAGAGTGATAATTGTTTTTTTCATGATGCCTCCATCTTTGTGTTAGTGGTTAAACAATGTTTCACTGGGCAAATTCTGAAGCTGGTTTGAATTGAACAAGAGCCACTTCGTGTTTTTGCCACAGCCCACTTTCGCTTCCCTCGCAGAGCAAAGGAGTTGCCTTACATAATTGAGACCATTTGCGATCAACTGATCACGTTTCGATTTTTGTCGACGCGCCTCATTAAAGCTGGGCAGCGTTGCCTTGAATCAGGATCTTGTCAGTGACTTGTTTCGTCGACACCTCTGCGATTCTGGCGAATGCTTTGGAGATGGGCGGGAGTCGGCTGCCGATTTGGGTTCAACCATTTCCTGCGTTGCAACCTCGATTGTAGGCAAGGCGACGCAGTTTCTCAGGAATCGTGCCCCCCCGGTGGATGTCTACAGTTAAGACTGAAACACCGAGGAAGGGCTAATATAGTCCCAGCGTCTCGACCGTCGCTTCATCAATGGCTCCGGTAATTTGCAAGCCGTAATCGCGCTGGAAATTCGCAAGGGCCGCTCGCGTTTCAAGGCTTAACGAGCCTGTTATTGCTCCAAAATAGTAGCCTGCATCTTGCAAGGCGGTCTGGACGTTCGCGATTACCTCGTCGGGGAGTAGATTACTGTAAGTATAGATCGGCCCATCGTAATCGTAATAGCTGTTGAGAGGATCGTAGCCATAGGCCGGATACCAGTAGCTTCCGTCCAGAAAATAGTATCCGATGCTGACGAAAACGATCGCGTCACAATGATCGTGCCACCAGTTGCGATCATGCCACTCGTGCCAATGACGGCGGAATGCATCGGCATAGCTGGGTTGATCATTTCTGTTGCGCCATTTTTTTGTTGCCAGGTCTTTTGGTGCTTCGCGCGTCTCTAACTGAGGTCCCGCCGCCGGATCGTGGGTCGTGACATGTCGTTGGGCATCTATCGCAGCGAGTGTTCGATTCTCAGTTCTGAAGCCGCGTCGATCGCGCATTGTCGCCAAAGTGCGCAATTCGCTTTCACGTATTGCTGGATCAAGGGTGATTGGTTGCTGAGTTCCGAAGCCGCGCCGTTCATGGATTGCTGGCAAAGTGCGCGATTCTCTCGCACGTGTCGCTCGATCAAGCGTGATCGCTTGTTCGGCCACCCGCGCACTCTGCTGAGTCCTGAACGCTGCAAACGTGGGATTCAAAGTCCGCGTTGGCGGCGAATAATTCCGCTGCAGATTCGCTCCCGGCTGAGCGACGACGCGAGGCGCGGATGAGCCGACAATGCGAGGGTTGAAACCCGTTGGTCTTGGGGCGACATGCGCTGCCATTGACGTGTTCGCAATCGGCCTAGCCACTGGCGCGCTACGACTAGTCACCGCGCGCGAAGAAACATTTTGCACGCTCGGGTTGATTACTTGTCCAGCAACGCTAGGAATGCTTGCCGCGAAAGCCGCGATTAGGCAAAAGGTCAAAAATTTAGACTGTTTCATCAGGTGCTCCGCCCAATTCAACATCACAAATGTCTCTTTGTTGCAAACTTTGGTTTTTAACTTGTTGCAACCGAATCGCTTTCGAGATTGGATGCCGGGACTGTTCATCGCAAAAATCCACCTGGCAGGTTGCAATCCGCGATCTGAAATTTACAATCTGAGATCATTTGCTGGGGTCTTAGCTCAGTTGGTAGAGCGCCTCAATGGCATTAATGGCCGGTCGATATTCTCAAATAATCCCGACTCGCTCTAACGCGCTCAATCATAGGTAAACGGCCAAATTCGCGTCGTCCCAAATTGTGCTCAAGTACGCTTAAAAAATTCCATGAGTGGATAAAACGGTGGATAAAGACGCCAAACCGGGTAGAGCGCCTCACGTGTTTTGACTGGCTCTCCCGCCTTTCAATTTGTGCGCTTGCTTTCCAAACAACGATTTCCCCCGCTTTGCCAAGAATGCGCTAGAATGCGCATTGATTGGCAGACGGTAAATGATGCGGCCTTATGACATCGCCGATTCCAGCACATGTTTACGAAGTGCGGCGACGTATCTCACGTGAGTGGCTTAGACTTCTTTTGTTCGTTGAAATTGGCCTAATCGCCACGTAATAAGCCTGTTTATCCGTATTCTTATTCGGGAAACGTGTTCATTAATTTAGGCTCGAATCTCCGTCGCACTCCCGCTAAATTCGGCACAATTCGCGCCGTGCAGCCTTTTAATCGCTTTCCCCTCGCAACGGCAAGAAATAGATCGCAAGATGCAGTCTAATTCTCGTTAGGTGTGAGGACAGTCGTTGGTTCGCGATGCCACAGCTGATGATGAGATTGCTGACCATCTTTGGTCAACAGCGACTGTGTCGCCAGAGGTGCTGGGCGCAAGACTTGCGCGCGTCACCGTTGCCGATGTGCCGGGGGATCTACGTCCCGACTTTCAGCGATTGTACGGAAAAAGCGTTCCGCCAGATCGGCTCGTCTTCGATGTTTTGGAGGCAGATGTTGCACGGGCATTTGCTGAAAGGGCCTAACCATGCGATGCAGACATGTGGTTAGGTCAAGGATAACTGCGTAACACATAAAGTTTCTTCTGCACGAAGTCCGCTCTGTTGTTGTAGCCGAAGGCAGTGAGAGCAGCGGGGCCGATTTCAGTGGCGAACTTGCTGAGCTTTGTCTGGAGTGTGTCGAGTCGTTCGAGTGTGCCGATCGCGTGTCCCATCATGAGGTGCCAGAGCGCAACGCAGAGCTTTCGCGCGACGGCGACGGCCGCTTTGTTTCGTCCGCGCCGTGCTGCTACTGCCAGTCCCCACTTCTGCAGCGGATTATTTACTTCCAGGAGCTTCTTGCCTGATTGGATGAGTAAGGCGCGAAGCGCTCCTCTTCCATGCCGCTTGAGTGCTCCGCTGCCTTGAAAGTTGCCGCTCTGTGAGACGCTCGGGTTGAGGCCAAGGTAGGCGACCAGCTTTTTACTGTGTGTGAAGCGACGCACATCGCCCACCGCCGCTACCACCCCGTAAAGGGTAATCAGATTGATGCCACAGAGTCGGCTCAATCGTAGCAGTGCTTCCTCGGCCACGATCTCCTGGGCCATGTGCCGGCGCAGCATAGTGCGACGCGCGCGCGCTGCCAAAAGGCTCCCGTGCAATTGTTGCAGCAACATCCTGCGCGCCGGCGTCCACTCCCGCACTTTGAGCAGACGTCCAATGGCGTAGGGATGGCATAAGCGGAAGCCCTTCTCCAGACGCACACAATGTTCGTTCAACATCGAGCGCAGTTGTTGCTTGGCCCGGGTCGATTCCTTTACCACTGCCTGATACGCACTGAAGATCTCGCGCCGCTCCAGAGTCTTTTGATCTGGTTGCCACACGATGGGTGAGAGCGCGCTCAAATAGATCCGCGCAATCTTCACCGCATCGACTCGATCGTTCGCGCAGTACACCTTACCCACCTTCCCCGCACGATGACTGTCCAGGATCTCCACCTCCCGGCCGATCGCCCGCAGGCGCGCCCCCACCGCGAAGGCATTGCCGCTGGCTTCCAACACCAGCGTGTCTTCTGTGCTTGTGTGACGCAGCGCCCACTCTTCCAATCGCTCCAACTCGACCCGCGTTGAAGTGCTCGACACCACCGCGCTGGCCGGATCACGCCCTTCCACTACTGCTTCCGCGAAACTGTCCGGGTGCACATCGAGTCCCACCACTCGACCTTTGTTCTTCATCATGATATTCCTCCTGGTTGGTTGTTATGCTTCACTCTCTCGACCCAAGGCGTGGCTGGCTTCTGACGAACTCTCTTCACACGCAGACATCCGGAGCTGAGCTTCACCAAATAAAGTTGGCTCACTCCATGAGGGTTCATCCGTCAGGCTCACTCAGCCTTCAATCGGGGAAGTCCCCACTGCATCGCTCGAGTCCTGCCGGTTCGTCTCGCGTTGGTCCTCTTTTGCAAGTCCCATCGCGCGATTATCAGAGCGTCCGGTCACGCCTCGCGTCGAGTCCACAAAACCACATTCCCTCAGCCAACGCACATTTACGAAATCCGCCCACGTAAGGATCATCGCGGCGTCGATCTAATCTTCGATGCGCTGCCATTCGGTTCCGCTGTGGTACACCAAGCCGGATGATGCCGTCGATTACGCGAAGTTTTTCAGCCGATCACATGATGCCGTCATTCGCGTTTACGATGATGCTGGCAATGTGATCCAGACGCACGAGGCAAGGGCGATTTCAAAGATTGGTGAATGCCTGCCCTTAAAGCTCGACGTCCGAGGATTCTTCGCCCAATCTGACCAAGGACTGTAGGACCGCCATGAGCAGAGATGAACCTTTTAGGACTGACTATGAGTTTTTGAAAGGAGTCGATTATATTTTTGTGTCCCTCGACCGGAATCTGTCCGGCGAAGAATGCCACGAACTTGCCGAGAAGTATTTTGAAACTCATAAAGGGATGACTTTGCCCCGACAGGCGTTGCGTGTTGATTTGCGCCCGGCGTACCGGAAACCATTAGCTGATGTCACGCCCCAATTCCGCGCGGTTTCCAAAGGCCATACTTTCACGCCACAGCGATGAGCATCGGCGCTGCGTGGCGACGCTCGACTAAAGTTCTACGATGAGGCGGGCAATGTGATCGAGACGCACGAGCACGCGGGCGATTTCAAAGAGTGGTGATCGCCGAGCAGAGAGACCGCCACGATTCCGCTTCCTAAATGCCGAATGATTGAGCACAATTCTCGGCCATGCACACTTTTACCCGCTTTTCTCCTCGCAGGGGCACCGAACTCCCGCAAACGAATCAGCCAGACCCATCTGTCGTCCCAGGACCATCCAACAGCACGTTCATGCCAACGCAATCTGGTGCTATTCTTTCCCGAGGAGTTTCGATCAAAGGCTCAGTCAAATTCCTGAACGAGCTGCTCATCGACGGCGAGGTGGAGGGCACAATCGATTCCACCGGAACGCTCACGATCGGGGAGCACGCGCGCATACGCGGTGAGATCAGGACGAAATCGGTGAAGCTGCGAGGGACGGTGGAGGGCAATATTTTCGTGACTGAAGGCTGCGAGCTTCAGGCGGGTTGCACACTGCATGGTGACATCGAAGCGCCCCGGCTGATGGTTGATGAGAATGTGACATTTCGGGGCAACGCAAAGGTCGGGACGGGAAAGTCGCTCCCGGCCTGACGTTTGCTTTGGGGCTTGTGTTTTTCTCCCGCTCACAGGACGCCGTGATCCGGGTTTACGATGAGGCTGGCAACGTTATCTAAACGCAGCAGTACAAAGGCGATTCAAGGAATGCTGATTCAAGTTTTTTCGCGCCATGCGACACGTAAGATTAAGGCGTTTGCGGAAAATTGGGTCAAGCCTCAGCTCGAAGGACGCCCAGTGGCTTTCCATCGCGCCGTCCAACGTAAGCTAGGTGAGTTCGCCGCCCGAAACACGTTGAGATCTCCGTTCGTGTATGCGGCAGTAGAAGATCTCGCCGAGAAGGAAGTCGAACATTACGGCCAAATCTTTCTTGCCGGTTACAAACAAGCATTCGCGGCCGTTTCGAATCCCATCCGTTCAGCCACGCTTACGCAAGTGAAACGTGATTTGGACGCTCTTTTATCCAGCGAATCAGATCGGGCACTTAAGGCGATCCAGTATGTTCGCGAAGCATGTAAACCAGTTCCGGCAAGGGATGCGGTCGCGTTGCGAGATCAGACACAACGGAAACTTGTCGCGGAACTCGATTTGTTTGTCGCGAAGTTGAACAGCGAGCGAAGGGGAACGTTTTTCAAAAGGCATCCCGCTCTCACACTGCTGCTCTCCGCTGCATCGTTCGTATTCAGCTTTGTCCCACAATGGGGTGCATCAGTATGGTCGCTCTTTTCGTCTCGGCCTTTGGTTCCCTACCTAATTGAGAAAATACCGGCTCTTGAAAACATCTCAGTTGGATTCAATTGGAATTTCGTCACAATGCCCATCGGATTTGGAGTTTCCATTTTGCTGATATGTCTCCTATTTAGGCCCGCGCGGTTAGATCGTAGTGGCGCTGGCAACGTCATCGAGACGCACGAGCAAGCGGGCGAGTTCAAAGAGTGGTGAGTTTTTACTCGTATCACGTCACACTTCCCGCTAAAGGAATCTCCATGATTCCGCTTTTCTCTGGTCATTGCGAGGGAGGCAAGCGGATTAGACGGAATAATTCCGTAAAATATTACGGAAAAATTCCATCCATTTCTCGTTAGATGGTGAGCGCGCTCGCGATGAACAGCGACCAAATAGTGCTGGTGGTGCTCGCGATGTTTTGGCTCGTGCTCTTTATTTTTTCGCGCAGGTTCCGCTGGGACCAGCGCGCATACGAGCAGTTCAAAGACTCGCGCATCATCTGGTTCTGGCTCGACGTATTCAGAGTCCCGAAGACGCGCGAGAATTGCCTGCGATTCTCGTTCGCTGTGTGGATTGCAATGCTCGTGCTCCTGTCAGTCTTCACTATTGCCGCTCTCCGTTCCGGTGGCTAAGCGTCTGATGGCCATGCCACGCAAACCATCTAACCAATCGCTGGAGCCAATCGCTGGCCGGTGCGATGACTTGCTCACAGCACATTTACGAAGTCCGACCGCGCAAAGACAAACGCGGCGTCGATCTGATTTCCGATGCATTGCCGTTCGGTCGGCTGTGGTACGGCGAGTCAAACGCAGTCGCGAAACGCAATCGGCTACGCGAAGCATCGCAGCCGTTCACACGATGCTGTGATTCGCATTTACGATGAAGCGGGCAACGTGATTGAAACGCACGAGCACGCGGGCGACTTCAAGGAGCCGTAATCGTTGTTCGCAACACGTCACGCACGCGATTACGGAGATTTTGGCTTGTGCGGCGAAACGGGTGGCGCTACAAAATGCGCCGACAGGCAACGGCTTTTAGCTGCCAGCGATCACGGAGCTAACCGAATTGTACAGCCGATGAAATACACTTTACGTGTCCTCTCCGCCGTAGCGGGACTTTGTTTTCTGGGCACCATTTGCTTCCTTCTTTGGCCAAAAGAACTGAAAGAGCGTCTTGGCGATGACGTCTTCAAGCTCACTTACCAATTTCTTCTGCTTGTCGTGATCGGGGGTGCGCTCTCAGTTGTTTACCAAGAGTTCCAGCGCCATCGCGATGACGAGGCGAAGCAAAGAGGAGCAAGACGCTGCCAGGCGGGAGGCCGAGCGTGTTCTGCAACGACAATTCCTTGCCGACCTGCTTGAGGTTTATCAAGCTGCGATGAAGGTCCGGCGACTGCTCCAAGCGAAGGCCAGGGAACACATACCCGCGACCACGGTTATGCTCGTGCACGCCAACCCATACGAGGAGCAAATGTTGGCCCTTTTAGACGTCCACCTCGATTTCCAGTCACTTGAGAGCCGTGCCGAGACCATCTCTCTTTCGCGTCCGATCACCGCCAAACTCGCAGCGAACCCACGCTCGATAGACAAGTATTTCAATGAGATCGTCAGCGAATATGCCGACCACTTCTCCGCATTTACTGGCCAGCCGCCCACACGACAGCTCAACGAGCTCGGCCATGTCGCAGACTTTATTGCCAAATACAACCCCGAAAGCACATTCGCCATCGCCTTCCGAAAGCCTTTTCGCGCTGCCGTCGCTACATTACAAGGGGTGATCATCCAACGAAGCGGATACACCTAACGGCTACTCGCCTCGAATCGCCGCCTCAAGTTCGAGAAACGCCGTCAGCATTTCATCCGCACGCACAACGAAACGCTTCCCGTCGTCGCGATGCGCGTCAGCAACGAAGATCGATCAACGGATTAAGCACAATGGAATCGAGGCTGTGCTCATCGATGGATGTTTATTTTGAGGATGGAAAAGTCCTGCGAACTGAGTCATGCCTGTCGTCGGTGATGATCATGATCGTATCAGCGATTAGGCTGAGACTCGCCCGGTTCGGTGCGCCGCGCGAGGGTTAATCGTATGATCTGGCGGCTTCGCTCCACTTATTGGACAATGGGCAAGGATGGAAGAGTTGAGGAATTCGCCGAACGCAGCCAGCGCGCCTCAGAGCCGCTGGCGGACGCACGGATGGGTAGGGCTATTGCTCATTGCCACATGTTGGCCGTTGAACTGGACGCTAAAAGGCCTTACGGCGTATCTCTTCTTTCCTTTATGGCTCGGGTATGTGCTGGTGGTGGACGCGCTGGTGGCGGTGCGCACGGGGGCTTCGATGTGGACGCGGTCGCGGAAAGAGTTCGTGCTGCTGTTTGTGGCTTCTTCACCGGTTTGGTGGATGTTTGAGGTGATCAACCGCCGCACGGCGAACTGGGAATACTTGGGAAGTAATCATTTCACGACATTCGAGCATTACCTGCTTTGCACGATTTCGTTTTCGACGGTGATGCCGGCGGTGTTTGAGACGGCTGAGTTGGCAGCCAGCTTTAAGTGGGTAGAGCGGTTCACGTTTAGACCCCGGGTTCGGGACACTGCGGTATTGGAACTAGCGTTCTTTTTAGCAGGAACAGGAATGCTGCTGCTGACGGTGGCCTGGCCGAAATGCTGTTATCCGTTTGTTTGGACGTCGCTCGTGTTGATATTGGAACCGCTGAATCGCTGGTTAGGAAGAGAGCATTTCATGGAATATTTGGAACGGGGGGATTGGCGGCCGATCGTGTCGCTATCGGTTGGGGTGTTGATTTGCGGATTTTTCTGGGAGATGTGGAATTATTATTCGTGGCCGAAGTGGATTTATCACACGCCGGGAGCCCAGTTTTTGCATGTATTCGAGATGCCGCTACTTGGTTATGGCGGCTACGTGCCGTTTGCGCTGGAGTTGTTTGTATTGAGAAATCTTTTGTGGCGAGGGGCGCCTAGGGTGACGAGTCGTGGAGACGTTGATACGGATCGGCTGAAGGACCGAAGACCATGACGACCAGACCGCAGAGCGGTGGTCCTCAAAGCGCAGCGCAGGACGTTGCGAATCTCGGACTCGTTCGCCCGCCCCTTGTGTATCTGATTTCGCTGGTCTCAGGGGTGGTGATTCAGCTCGCCACGCCATTGCCACTCCTTCCCGAAACGCTGGCCAGGCCGGTGGGACCGCCTCTCGTCGTGGTTGCCATAGCGCTGCTCTCGTACTCGGTTGCGACCTTCTGGGCCGCCGGCACGCCCGTACCCGCGCGAAAGCCCACCACCGCGATCGTACGCACGGGCCCTTATCGCTTCAGCCGAAACCCGATCTATCTGGCGTTTTCGCTGCTGCAGCTCGGTATCGCGATCTGGGTCAACAGCGTGTGGCTGCTGGCCACGCTCGTCGGGGCGGTGGCACTCATCCACTGTGTCGTCATACCGAGAGAAGAGCAGTACCTTGAACGGAAATTCGGTGCGCAGTACCTGGACTATAAGGCTTCCGTGCGCCGGTGGCTCTAGGCCGCCCAACCAACGGCTGGAGCGGATCGGCGCATGAAGCGCGGGTCGCTACACCGTACATCGGCATAGAATCAGTAACGCAATCGGATATGCGAAGTTTCACAGCCGGTCACATGATGCTTTGATTCGCGTTTGCCATGAGGCTGGCAATGTGATCGAACGCACAAACAGGCGGTGGCCAGTAGCGGAGATTTTGGTTCCATCGCTGATTTAATGCGTACGGGCCTGCAAAATGGCTGGGAGGAATGCCGCTACACGAAAATTTGCCAGCTGATTGGAACACTACCAAAATCCGATATGTTTTTTCCAAATTCGACTACTATGCTGCGATTGATGAGGAGCGTTTTGCTGTGCCTACCGGTCGTCCTTATCACGTCCTGCGCCACCATCACTCGCGGCTCCCATGATAAGCTTACAGTGTTGAGCGAGCCATCGGGAGCAAACGTCGTACTTTCCTCTGGAGAGAAAGGTGTCACGCCCACGCAGTTTGTGAAGAGTCGTCGGGACAATTTTACGGTTACAGTAAGCAAAGCTGGGTATGTTCCCCAGACCGTAAACGTTGAAAGCAAAGTATCCGCAACTGGTGGAACTGCCATGGCGGCCGGAGGGCCTATTGGGGCAGGGGTCGATGCCGTCAGTGGTGCATACAACTCTCTGTATCCAAATCCGGTTTCCGTACGTTTGGCGCCGCTTAGAAAATCTGCGGCAGCGTCGGCGATCAGAAGACGTGGTGGAGCATCAAGCACAACGAAGAGCCGCTCACAAGTAAAACCAAGCTCCTCGCCATCCCCGCTCACGCCCTCCTCTACCGAACCCATGTTTCCAACGGCTAAGGCGGTGCCTGGCAAGCCCGGATACGTCTTTAGCCCCTTCGATGCGAGTGGGAGATACATCGACGTAAGCGGTTACCCATCCGGCAGTAGAGCAAAAGATCCGTGGACCGATAAGATATTCATCGTTCCATAAGTGTTCAGCCATTAGAGCCGCAATGGCAGCAATAATCTCCCGTAACATTGCCAGTTGGTCGCCTACGGTATCAAGCCGGCGCGGCCAAGCAATGCAATCGGCTACGCCGAGTTTTTGAGCCGTTCACATGGTGCTGTGATTCGGGTTTTCGATGAAGCGGGCAACGTGACACGGCGCGCCATGCGCGCGCGCGTGGAATGGGGTCGCGACCCACTCTTGTGCGGAAAGAGCCTTCATCTTAGCGCGCATTCTTTGCCAGAGGATTCCTGGTTGGCTTAGCGTCCGTATAAGTGCCACTCGCATCTGGGCTCAGTCGCGCATATTTTTCAATATGAATCTTGGTCCGGCCTCGCAGGATATCAATGTCAACGTCAACGAATGAGGGCATTCATGCAGACGGCTGCGTTAACCAGCGAGTCTCTACCACTTCGTGGCGTTCTCGATGAATTTCGAACCGCCCTGCGCGAAGAAATCCTTGCCGCCCAGAGGAGTTCATCAAGTAACGCCGTGCAGCTAAAAAATGGACGAAGGATCGGTGGAGCCGACGCGAGCTTTCAATATGCCTTCGCAGTCGATTCTATTTTGAACGCTCCCGGTGATGCACCCGGGCATTTGATCGTGCCTGAGAAGGGCCGCGTGCCGACAACGATGATATCGACCGAAGGACTAACAATCACGATCAGCGTGGGAATCGACCTAGGGAGCTTTGTTCCATCCGCGCGAGTGGAAATAGATCTCACTTTTCTGCTCGGGAAGCTGATTGAGCGCGTAGAGGCTCTTAACGCCAAATCAAACTGCGCTGGTGATCGCATCCTAGGTTTTGCAGCGGTTTCTGGCGCGCCAGAGTTGCTCTCAGTAAAGGGTTTCAACCCTGAGCAGAATGACGCAATCGCGAGCAGTTTGGGCCGCGATACGACTTTCATCTGGGGCCCGCCCGGCACGGGAAAAACTACAACAATCGGCGCGATTGCTGCCGAGTTATTCAAGCGGCACAGATCGGTGCTGCTGGTTTCGCATACAAACACTGCCGTAGACGGAGCATTACTTAGAATTGCGGAACGGCTCGGCGATGAAACAAAGGATGGTAGCGTGTTTCGTGTTGGCGTCCCAAAAGATAACAAAGGATTCGAAGCAAAGCCTGAATTGCTGCTAGCGACTAATGTCGAGAAAAGATCCGCTGAACTTACTGCGCGCAGCTCGACCCTTGAACAGGAGCGGATTGAGAAGACAGGAGAGTCTCTGAACGTTCAGCGTCTTATCGCAATTTACGAATGGGCTACCGAGGCCGCGTCAGATCTTGACCGCGCTTCCATAAACCTGGACTCGGTCCAGTCGCTTGAAGCTGGCGCGCGCGAAAGCCGTGCTGCATTCGAGAACTTACGAAAAGACGAATCTCGATGGAGAGGGATCGCTAACGAGGCCGTCCTCGTTAAACAACTTGCGCTAGACGTAAACGGAGTGCGCGCATTGCTCGCAACGAACACGCAAACCGCAGCCGACATCAACCAGAAAGTTGTAGCCGCTGAAAAACACCTAACGGAGGCAGAACGTCTATACACTCGATCGGCTGCTGCGAACGGACTTACTCGCTTGTGGAAGGGACTGCCAAAGCCTGAACAGCAACAGGCTATTGTCAATTCGCGTAGGAGTGATCTGGTATCAATTTGGCGAGAGCGATCGCGAGTAATCGAAGAAAGTAAGCGTTTACAGATAAGATTAGCAGACGCGCTTCGCCGGATTGAAGCATTTCGGACAACTCATCGTTTTTCACCTGATGAAGTTCTAGCGTGGTGTTTCGCCTTTGATCAACAGCTGAGGAAATCGAAGGACGAAACCGAGCTCTCGGAACGCGCAGCCAGAGAAGCACGCGGCACACTCGACTTCTCGCTTCGCGGCTGGGTTAAGGCTCTTCGGGTGCTCGGATTAGCGGAGGATTGCGATGGAGGCGCGGGGAACATGCTGGCAGTCTTACGAAATGGATATGACAAGGCAAGGACTGAAGTGTCGAACCGTAGCTTGGACGAGCTGCGTCAGACTAGAGACAACGTCGACGAACGCTTGCGACAGATTGCTGGCGAGATTGACACAATCAATGATCAGCTGAAGCGCGTTGAACAGATTATCATCTCGGAAGCACGCGTAATCGCGACGACCCTTACTCGCGCGTATTTGCGCGATACAATCCAGTCAAGGCGCTTTGACACTGTGATTCTGAACGAAGCATCAATGGCGCCGATTCCGGCGCTTTGGGTCGCTGCAAGTCTCGCGGATCGAAATGTGATCGCGGTAGGCGATTTCAAACAGCTACCACCAATTGTCCAATCAAAGCACGAAGTTGCCCTGAAATGGCTGGGCCAAGACGTGTTCGACATCGCCGGGATGACATCGGCCCATAAGCAACGTTGCCCACCGCCTCACTTCGTCGCGCTAAAAGAACAACATTTGCGCAGGAGGAGCTATTCCAAGCGCACGCGCGCACGCGCGCGCGTCAGCAGAGGGCGCCAATGAACGCCGTGCTGAATGCCCGAAAACACCTATCGGCCTGTGATATGCCGAACCGGATGCAGTCCACAACGTTAATCGGGTATGCGAAGTTTAACAGCCGGTCACATGATGCGGTGATTCGCGTTTTCGACGAGCCTGGCAACATGATCGAGGCGCACGAGCACGCGGGCGATTTCAAGGAGCCGTAGCGCAATTTTTTTGGCGGGGTTGAGTGGCGCGCCTGCTTATTGCTTTAAGTAGTGCTTCAGCCGCAAGCTTCGCTTTAAAGTCCGGTGTACTTCGCAAACCGCTCTGAAATTCCTCAAATGTGCGGACACTAACTCCTCGATTGGTAGGCAAGAGCAGAACAGATTTCTGTCGCCGTAAACATTGTCGATCCGCGCGGCGGCGGGCCAGAATTTATATTCGCGCGTCCAAGGCGCAGGAAAAGCTGCGATCCTCCACTGCGCCACAACAGCGACCGGCAACACGGCCCCGATCAAACCAGCTTCCACTATCGGCTTTCCACCGATCAGCTTATTCGCGGAGAACTTTCCTGACAAAAACGCAGCGTCTTGGTTGCGATTTGCTTCGGATAGCGCTACTCGATAGACACCCGCTTCCTATGAAAAAGGAAGCATACGATGAAAGCAATATCGATCCTGTCGATCGGCGCGCTGGCAGCAATCAGCGCGGGTTGTTTAAGCACTAGGCAGAGTGTCTCAGCCACAGGAGAGCGTTATCCGTGGAAGAAAAATATTGCGACAACTGTCTTTTGGATCGGCGAGAAGCCGAGCGCAAACAATCCGGTGCCGAACCGCAAAAGCTCATGGGACAAAGATTGGAGCAGAAGTTACGGCGGATTTGACGATCCAAATCCCGCGCATCGCAGCAATTACATTCCGGTAAAGTTCACGCCTCGACAGAACCCGTTTTACTGCGCTCTCCCATACAACGACAAGGCAGCTACTGGTCACCGGCCGGAAGCGCCCCGCGTTGTTCCGTGGTTCAAGGAAGCGTACCAAGGCCCCGGCGTTTCCACCTGCAAGGGTCGATGGGTCGCGATTCGCAAGGGGAATCGAACGGTTTATGCGCAATGGGAAGACGCAGGACCTTTTCGCACCGACTACTGGCAATATGTCTTTGGCAACCAACGTCCGAAATCCACTCTGAACAAAGGCGCAGGTCTCGATGTCTCTCCCGCTGTGCGTGACTATCTCGGATTAAACGAAACGGATGTGACCGACTGGCGCTTTGTTGAATTTAGCGAAGTACCGCGCGGGCCGTGGTCGACGCTCGGAGAAAACAACACATTTGTGATTAACGATCGCAAAACAGGTGGGGAATTGGCCCAGGCGTCAAAGGGCGCTGACGCCCAGTGATCGAGCAGTTGTGATTCAATGCGTTTGGACGGCCGGGGTTATGGCTCCTTTCTCGAGGCAATGAACCAAATTCGAGCGCGATTGGAAATCTAATCACCCCACTGGTTTTCAGCCGCGATGCGTTCCTGTTGATCGCGTTATAATTCGTTGCGCTTATCGGATGGATCATTGTCGCAATCGGCCTCCTCGGCGTTGCTCGGCCGCATCTTATACCTACAGCAGTTCTGGGCTGGCCGCCCGAGCTTCTGCTTTATATTACAGTCGGCACTCACACGTGATTCGCTGGGGGAGTTTCGCGATGATCTCCCACGCGCGCGAGAAGCGGCATAAAAAGGATTGTTTATCCTGCGACGCTTCCGAACCCTACACCACCCGCGCCAGACTACCGAGGGTAAACGCAGGAGTCACTGCCGAACACCATCCCCTAACGGATAAGCTTAATACGGGGCACCCGTCGTGGTAAATCCAAAAGAAATGCTAACCGTCGAAACTTTCCGAGGTTTAAATATCCACGTTCGGAACGTACTGACGGCGGAGTTATCCAGTGTTTGATTTCCAGTGCTTTGGGCTATCGAAGCTTCAGTTACGTGGCCGCTTCCTCGATCAACCGACACGACGCAGACACCACTGCCCGCAATGCGGTGCGAACGTGCCTCCCGCGGATACTCGGGGCGCGGCGCGAAAACGGCGAGGGCTCTTGCTGAGGAGATCGACATTGGACCGAGGGTACCCGCGACCTGCTGCGCTTTGATTGGCACAACCTGCTGCTTCGGCCGTGGCGGCGGAGGAGGAGTTGCTTCTTCGGCAGGTCCTTGTGCAATTTCTACTGACGGTCCGGAAGTTATCGGTTGCTGAGGCTTTGATGCGGTGCTGGGATTTTGCGAAGGGCTAGCTGGTGGGCCTGCTTCTCCAACACGCTTTTGCAGGGCGGCAATCTCGTTTCGGCTGGCGTCTAATTTGCTTTCCAGTTCCGCCTTTTCGTTCTGCAGTGT
>Ga0209376_1000591_pt1 | contig 39422 bp, 37 predicted proteins | sample GraSoiAngelo_134_FD_185891 | JGI IMG/M metagenome (GOLD analysis project Ga0209376, IMG submission 185891) | Grasslands soil microbial communities from the Angelo Coastal Reserve, California, USA - 14_0929_05_30cm (SPAdes) (version 2) | ecosystem: Environmental > Terrestrial > Soil > Grasslands ...
TTTGCGAAACGGCGCCTTTCTTGGTGTTGAGATCCACACACGAATAACTTGAGTTGGAGTGCATCGCTTGAAGAGGCGGAATCCTCGCCGGCGACATCGTCCAGATCACCATTGATGCAGAAGCAGTCTCGGAAGGCCCGGCTCGCCTGAGGGGTTCTGTGCAGCCCGGACAATTGCTCTTCAGGATACCCGAAATCCGGTTCGGATCTCTGCCGGTTCCCGGATCTCTGCCCATAGCCCCATAGAAAAACCGCGTTCGATTCTCCTACGCTTCGGAAGAGGCGTTGTTCAATGGTCTGATCGAGCACCATCACTACTTACGCTACACCCGACCGGTCGGCGAGCAGATGAAGTATGCCTGAAGCACAGCCGACCAGCGGCTTCGGGCCGTCACGCACCATACGGAACAAACCACTGCCGCGGCTGAAGCCTGGTCTGGACAAGCATGTGAAGGAGTTAGCGCAGCAGCTCAATCAACAAAATAAGGGCGGTCAATTAGGGTTTGAGAAAGCGGAACACCGGCGCCTGCCGAAAGGACACGCAATAACGCCAATTCTTTTCATCAATCTTAGACCTCCGTACCATAGCCATGGCATATGGAATGCATGTAAACGTGTATGGATAGGATGTCAACGGTGTCCGAAGAGGTAAGAGATGCAGGGTCAAGGAAACATACGGGAACTCGCCCTGGCTGCCTTCTCCGCTCTTGAAGACGCAGAACTCGACGAGGCGTTAGAAGAGATTCACGCGCGAGTTCTCAAGCGCGATTGCGCCAGGCTTTTTCGAACCAGCATACGAGAAGGGAATGTCGTGGAATGCAGTCTTAATCCAATCGTCGAACTCCTCTTGCGTCATGTAATCGATATTGCCAGGCAGGAGCGAGTGCCCAGAGACGAGCGGCAGAGAGAGATTGCATGGGCTCTGGAACTATCCGGTTTTTAATCCAATTCGTAATCTTACTGTGACCGAGCGATCGCAGTTAATTTGCCGATCAGGTCCATGAGTGGAGCAGTTACGGGTTGTCCATAATCCGAGAAGGTTAAGCTGTGCCGTTGATCGCCATCCGTGATGGTGATTTCGTATTTGAACGGATCCGCCCCTACTCCACTATCAATCGGGCCCCCCGATAGTTTGTAAAAACCGCTGTTTTCGATCGCTTGCTCCACAGCGCGAGCCGCGCCAGGTTCAAGAAGTGATGTATCGAGATTCACGATCTCTTCGCTTAGGCCTGCATATCCACCCGTTTTCATAATCGAGATATGCATTGTTGCTTCCCTCAGCATAGGCCTGGAGCGGGGATCATCGATCCCCGCTCCAGCAGCTCAGATTGAATTCGTGGGACTACACCTTAGATTTGTCGCGTGCGCCTTTCTTTCGTGCTTCCAGTTCTTTCTCGAGTGAACTGCGGAACTCCTCAAGCTCCTCCGAGATTTTCTCGTCGACACCGTTGTTTTCCGCAAGCGTCATCGTACCGCAGCAGCCGAGACGATTCTGGGGAGCATTGTGGAACGCGTAAGGAGCAACTTGCAACTCGATACCGGCTTGATGATCCTGCGTCAAGGGAACAGGTGACACCACTACTTCACGTACTGTAAACCGGTTCCGGATAAAATTCCGATAGTTGATAGGTTTGCCGTCCTGGTTAGCAATCACCAACATCTTATTGGCGACGTCGGCGAACGTCGCATTTTGCCCGGGCGCCTGAATAATCGCGCGTAGCAGAAGGCTATGGAGATAAGCCGCGCTGTCATGAAGTACGACGGCGTCATCACGCACCGCCGGCCGGCGTTCGAAGCTGAAGATATCGGCCAAAACATCATAAATAGCGCCAGTGAAAACCTGGGATAAGGCGTGAACCTCATTGCTGACCTGGCTGAGCTTCAAATCGTTGTCCGCATTCCTCAAACCGTTGGGCCGCCCCAATGCCAGACCAAACTCCTCCGCCAGGTCAGACAAAAACGTCTTGTCATGGAGGTTCGCTTTGGTCTGTGCGATGATCGCTTCGACCTGGTCGAATTGAGAAAGACCCAGAAATATTGCGGTGAGGTCGCCGAAAGCCTCGTGCAGCGCCCCCGTCTGAGGGGTATTCCCTGATGTGATCCATGACGGCTTAAGCCCATCGAGAATGGCATGTCCAGTCTCATGCGATACGATGTCGAGCGATCGGCACGTGAAAATCAACGGGGCATTGGGGGGAGCACCCGGCTTCGCAAAGAAACCAAACGACAGTGACTTCGAGGTTCGTTGGTAGAAGGCATTCATCATCTGCGACTGGTGAGGGAACACGCGAATCGGGTCCGTGTTTCCCGGCCCGTTCCATTGCCACGGAATGGGCGCCGGAACACCACCCGCCGCCAACGCGCGTTGGTGCAGAGTTAGCGTTTCGCGGACGATAGCGAAGGTGTGGACTGCGTCGAACTCATTCGTCAGGGGAACTTGAATGAAGTCGCCCAAAGCGTTCGCGGTAATTGGCGGCATTCCCTGGATCGCGACATCTATCCGGGCATCCTTTGGACCCGTCGAAACCAAGCCTGGCAGAAAAGCTTTGCGAATCCCAATCTCACCTACAGTCGGATCTTGCTTCCAAATAAGCACGCGCGGCCCGGTCAATGTAATCGCGGGAATAGGTATGCCCGGCACTGGCTGAGGCGGCAGTGCCGTCGCTACGGCAGATCGCATGAGCTTTCGGATGGCCCGATACTCGGCTGTTGGTGTTGGTACCAGCGTCGCTGGAACCGTGTCAGGCCGCTTGTCATTGAGTTCTTCTACCAGGGCTGTGATGTTTTCCTTTATCATGTTGATCTCTCCTAAAAGGGAACAGCCAAAGAACCGGCAATAGTCGGTAACTTGCCGAACACTAAGGCAAATTGAAAGTCACGCACGAACTTCCTGCCGAGGCCAACCACCCGACACCCTCTGCAGGGCGTTCGCTTACCGACGGCTCCGGGCGGCTGGCAAACCTCAATCCAAAATTTAGCCTCGAGATCCAGCCGCGAGTATTTTCCTTCCGACGGTCGAGAGCAAGCGAAAAAATCTGCAAAAGAATCGCTTGGGAATTACGAAACCAGTACACGATCGGATACAAGCCTAGCAACCAAAAGCTGGACGATTCCTGGCGAAAAGTTATCGTCCGCGTCAACCCTTCGAAGACTGTTCCCAAAGTTAAAGTCCGTACCAAGCAAGGTTATTACCCTCTAGCCGGAGAAGCAACCCTCATATCACGACCAAGGGCGAAGTGAGCACCTTTCAGCGGCAGGTGAAGCTTCAAGACTATATGAATGCATGAACGCATTTATGTGATCTCGCCACAGTCCGGAACACCCCGCAGATGGCCGCCGGATACTTGCGGCATGTTGTTTGAAAAGTTTATCCCTTCGACGATTCCGTGTGAACACTTTTCCAGTCTGTAACAAAAGGAAACCTTGCCGCGGAAGGACCAGGGGCCCTGCGAGAGATCCATGTTCGCCTGCACGACGGACCCTTCCCTTTCGAAAAAAGCATACGTCCACTACGGACTATTACGGATAGCCGGATCGTTCATTGGCTCGTAAATTGTCGAAAGGTCCAGGTTTGTGCGCTTATGCAGCAGTTACCAGCGCATCAATTTCGAAAAATGCAACTAAGGGAGATTTAGCAATGGCATCACTCGTGGTTCTCAAGTTTGAAACACCCGATGGGGCACAGCAAGGTCTGACGCTCACGGAGAAACTTCAGAAGCAACAGTTGACTGAGGTCCTGGATGCGGCGACAGTGATCTGGCCGCAAGGTAAAAGCAAGCCGAAGACTCGTCATCTGGGCAATCTGACCAAGGTAGGCGCCCTGGATGGCGCGTTCTGGGGCATGTTGTTTGGGATACTCTTCTTTGTTCCTGTCCTCGGTATGGCTGTCGGAGCGGCATTTGGAGCCATGGCCGGTCATTTTGCTCACTACGGCATCAGCAATGAGTTCATCGACCAGGTTCGTCAGAAAATCACCAAAGGAAAGTCCGCCCTATTCCTTTTGGTTGGTGAGACGACAACCGACCGGGTGGCAGCGGCTTTCAAGGCACTGCCCCCGTTCGAGATCATCTCCACCAATCTTACGAGGGAACAGGAGCGAAAACTGAAAGACGAATTCGAAGCTGCGGCCTGAGTCGGTTTCTCCGAAATGCGGAGTTTGAGCGGATCTACTCATTCCAAATTCGGGCGCTCTCACTATGGGCGCCCTTTTGTGGACGAAGAAACACGCCGTATCTCGAATTTGAGGTTTCAAGGATATTCAATGACGGAGATAGCGCTGCGATTCGGTATTTCACCCAACTGCCTAGCCGCTCGGTACGGACGAGGTGGGCAGTTTCCAATTAGACGTGATGATCGGCGAGCTGGGTGATGTACCAGCCCTTTGCCAAATTGTAGTTGATGAAAGGTTGCATCAAGAACGCATTGACGGCTGAGCGCGAGTCCTGTCCGGCAAACGACCATACATTGTTTGCCAGCACCCCGATCGTCCAGTGCTCAGGTTGCACCAGCGCAACAACCGTGGGGCCCGCACTCCACTTGCCTGTGCCGAGCACACTTGGAGTAGCTGTCGGAATCAAAAAGGCAGGTCCGACACCTCAGATTAGCTTTCCGGGTTTCGCGGGTGACATGAAGAAACTCATACTGAGGTCGCCGAGACCCGTTCTCGAGCCATCCGGCCTGGTGACGTCAAATGAGATCTGCAGGTCCGATTTCAAGGGGAGGTACGGTAGTGCATATATTAATCAAAAAGGTTTTCCCTGCTCTGTTTGTCCTGACATGTCTTTTCCAGGCGCCCTGTCTTCTCAAGGCACAGTCTGATCGGGGCCGAATCAGCGGCGTGGCTTACGATTCCTCGGGCGCCATCATGGGCGGAGCGGCCGTGCGTGTCCTCAATCCGCAGACCGAGGCTGTGCGGCAGACCGTGACAGACGAAAAGGGGTTCTACCTCGTTGACGGTCTCCTGCCCGCTTCGTATAACGTTGTAGGGTCCGTGGCGGGCTTCGGTGACGTGACCGTATCGGGGCCGCTGCCGTTGGCGTACGCGCGCGAGAGTCCCATCCAGGCTGTCTCCGAACCAGTTGATGAAAAGAAACAAGATGGAACCCAGCACCGCGAGAGGACACCAGCGAGCGGCGTAATAGCAGACTCCCGCCAGGGTCGTTCCCAGAAGTCCGAGCACGGTCAGATGATCGGGACTGACCCAGACCGGCATCCGGTGCGCCAGCCACAGAAGAGCCTTCTTTTCCAGCGGCGTCAGCAGGCTGTCCTGCTCACGGGCGGCGGATTTAAAGGAAGCATCATTTTCGAGAATCATACAGTTTTTCCATTCCTTTCGCGCATTACTCAATAGATAAGGCGCGAAAAGGAGAAGAAAATGATATTCAAGAAACACTTAACACTGGCCCTGACGGTTGTAATTCTTCAATGTTTTGTCGCATTCCCTGTGGCTGCTCAACCGGGAGAGCAAGAAACACTAAGAAATGAGCGAATAAAACGACAGATAGCAACAGTCCCTGCGGGTCAGGAGGCAACAATCACGGTGCGAGCGGGCGCGACGGGCTTGCGCGTAACAGAGACTCCCGCAGGTGAAACAGAAACAAAGATCACCATGGGAAACACCCAAGAAATTCGAGGCACGATTAGCGAGGCAGGAGACGATTATTTCATCGTCACCGACACCAGGAACATGTACTGGACAAAGCTTGGTTATGAGCACGTGTCGAAAGTGGTAGGTTTTTCGACACCGCAGGAGACCGCTAACTCGTTCGAGCGGGGTCTGCTGCTTCTGAAACCAGGCGACAAAATCACCGTTCTTGATTCCAGTGGACGGATCAGCAAAGGGAAAATTGCGGAATTGTCCCCGTCCTTGTTGCGGCTGTTCGTGAACCGTACTGTGCGCGACTTTCCGGCGGATCAGATTCGCCAGATCACCCAAAAGCGTGGCGATCATCTGGGCCTGATCAAGGGGGTCATCATTGGCTCAGGAATCGGTCTCGGATTTACCGTGTTGGCGGTTGCCGCCGGCTGCGGTGAGTGCGCAGGACCCGGCCTCGCCATGACGGGTCTCGGTGCGGGGATTGGTGCGGGGATTGGTGCTGGGATTGGGGCTGCGCTCGACGCCGTGATCCGGCATGACGTCACAATCTATCGCGCGCCGGGACCCTCTTCTTCACGATTTGCGACGGAGAACCGGCGTGAAGCCAGCTCCTCGAAATTCTTCTAACCAAATGACAATTGAACAGTGAACATTGAACAATGGCAATTTTCCGGGGGAAATGTTCATTGTTCACTGTTCAATTCTCATTGAGGCACTCAATTATACTTGCCCCGCCCCAGATGCTTCAGATCGAGATTGTTTTCGCAAACGTTTTCCATCACGTCCGTATTCGGCGCCAGCCGTACCGGTTCGGTGACTGTCCAGGGCTTCGTATAGACCTTCGGGTCGTCGATCGTAATTTGAATATCCATATGCCCGAAGTCCTTCCGCCGAAAACGCTCTATAACGTGCAGCGCCTCCGAAGTGGGCTTGCCTGTCTGATCGAGCCAGGTTTTTCCATTGAAACCTTTTGTCTCGACGACCAGTGTGTCGCCTTCCCACTTGCCGGTGGAATAACCCAGCCAGGCGGGAGTAAAGTCTGTTCCCAACGCGCGCCCATCCAGGAAGATCTGCCGCCACATGTTGGCGGATTCATACAGAATGACAATGAAATCCGGTCTTTGGATGATCTTCCAGGGTGGCGGCGAAGCATTGATCCGGGGCACGCCTTGCGGCAGGCAGTTGGCAATCGGATCCTCCCCCGAATGGGATCCGTCCAGGCGTTGATCGAGGAGTGCCTTGGCCGACGGCTGAAAGGACACGTCGCCCGGCTTGAGATCCACCGCAACGTTCAACACATACTTGGCGCCATTCGCAGCTTCCCATACCCCAGACAGGTCCGGGTGCCCGTCGGCTGTTTGCGGCGCCGGCGCCGAAAGATTCGGCTTGCCATCGGGTCCCCGCGGAATTCCGCCGGCAGGGACCCTCACCCACTGGGCATAAACAGGCGCGCAAACCAGCGCGAGGATGGCTGTCGAAAGCAAGATCACGGGTACAATTCTCATATTTGACCTCGCAGTTTAGCCGGCATTTTACCTGAACGGCGGCGTTATAATCACGCCGATAAGATTTCAAAATTTCCCCGCACGAATATTTGCGCTCGACCGGACATCGGGACAGTTCTTGTGGGCGAATCCCTTTCCCCTGCGACGATCCGAATTTCCTGATCTTCAACATGGATGTCAAGACCGGCAAGACGACCATCAACTGGGACGTCGTGCTCAAGCAGCCCGGCGAACGGCACGTCATCTACGCGTACAACACCAAGAGCTATTGGCCCATGTCCTTGGGAGAGGGCGGCACGACAGCCCGCGGGCTGGCGCGCCGGGGTGAGGGTCGCGCGAAGCGCGAGCCCGATAGGGCGAAGCCTCAAAAGAAGTCGAGTCGAATCTTGAACCCTCACCCTACCCTCTCCCAGAAGGAGAGGGTGATTTTCCCTGTTACCGCCAATGCAGTAGCGGAACGGATATGCTTTTTCAGCCCCGCCTGCTACTTTGGCTGCGGCGGAGGATACGCCTTGTTGGCCAGGCTGACCGGATGTGGATCGCCTCGGTGGCAGGTCCAACACGTGACTTTCTGCTCACCCACCGGGAAAACGCCTGTGCCGGGAAATTGAGCATTGATCTGCCGCGCCAGCATGATCATCTTACGCGCAATATCCTTGCGCGGATTCAGGTCCCACTCCTGGGGCTTTCCGCCGCCGTGACAATAGTTGCAGTCCACCCTGAGCGCGTCGCGGAACTCGCCCATCAGCGAGTCCGCACCGTGAACATGCGTCTCCACAGGCAGCAACTTCAAACTGACGCCGGGAACTTGAGCTGGAGGAGGATTCCCCAATGAATTACCCCGGTTGTAGAACTTGCTGGGCGCCACCGTCTCCGGCTTCACGTTGCCGCGATGACATGTCGAACAATCGACTTCGTGGTAGCCATCCGGGAAAACGCCGGCGCTGCTTGGAAAGCTGGTGTCGATCAGCCGCACCATCGAGATCATCTTGCGCGCGACTTCCTTCTTGGGATTCTCGTCGGATGCGAAATCGCCTTGCACGTGACAATGCGTGCACTGCACACCAAGAGCCTCGTTGAAGCTCTGCATGACGAATCGGATTTCGGTTTTCGGATCCAGCAGTTTCAGATTCTTCGGCGGTGGCAGTGGAGCCGCCCCACGTCCGCCCCCGCCGCGTTCCTGAGCGAACAGCGAACCGGGCAGCAGAAGCAGAATAATGATGAGTAGTTGCATTGGTCCCCCTTCTTTTGTGTTTTTATTCATTTCAAATTGAGTGCTCTCTCAGGATCGATCACGACCCGGACAATATCAGTCTTTTCGGTAACCTCGTATCCCGGAAGATGTGGAACACCGACAGGAATGATCATAATATCGCCGGGGACATATTTCTGCGCGGTATAGCCTTTGATCTTGCCGCTGACGCTGGGCCCCCGAACCGTTTTGACGGAATCGGTGTTGGGATCGTCTTTCGTCTGGTTCTCCAGCTCCCCTCCGATCAGAAACGTCCCTGCGCCCCGGATCACGTAATAGAGTTCGGAGATATCGTTGTGCGCCCAGCCGCCCAGGTTCGTATTCGGCGGCCTCGGATCGAAATGGAGGAGATAGGCACCGAGATTGTAGCTTTTCTCAATATCGACCACTCGGGCCGGATGGTCTCCGTTGGTTTTCATCAAGGCTTCGAGGTCGGCATGAGGGATGAACGTGAACTTTCCGCCGGCGGCTTTGCTCTTGTCTGGCTGACCTTGCCCCTTATTCTGAGCTTCGGCCGAACTGAGAATCGTCATGGAGAGGGCGAACACCAGTCCCAGGACGCCCGACCATATACGCTTCGTGATCATAATTATCTCCTTCTTCTCCCGAGCGGTGGGTATACCATGACGCCGGCTCAGCCACGATGTCAAGCAAAGGGAGCCACAAAAAGGCACATAAGTCACAAAAGGTTCCTCATCCTTGTGCTTTTTGTGCCTCTTTGTGGCCGAACTCAAAGCTTCATTGCCGCTCGCGTTCTTTGCACCAACACGTTGTCCTTCTCGCCACTGCCTTTCAAATAGAATGAGCTTGCCGCCAGAAACTGGTTGCGCCATGCGGGACTCACCTTGAAGTAATCTTCGAGGACCGCGCAACTGAACTTGTAGTCGTGCGCGTCACGCCCTTTCAGGAAGATCAACCGTCTCGCTGCATTCATAAGGTCCTGCGGCGAGCCGCCGTTGCTCAGATAGTAGTGAATCTTTTTTGCCGCGCTTACGTGATCTGCGCTCACATCGCTGAAGATCTCCTCGATAGCTCCGGAGGATTCTTTGACCGCAAGCGGCTTTATATCGTCGACGCGGAGGTCGGCGATCTTGCCTCGCGCAGCATCGCGGAACCGGGTGATGAAGGCACAGTCCTGAAGAATCAGAAGCTTTCTCGTAACGTCGTCGCCGCTGGCCTGGAACGCATATCGCAGAGCATTGGCGGAACTCATCGAGTGCACGTTGGGAACGTTGGGCTGCCTCATGACGATTTCGCCGGCCGCAATGAAAAGGGCATCCCAGATGGATTGCGGTGAGATACCACTGCCGATTAAGGCGACCGCTTTGTCGCACGCTTCCTCATCGGTTCCTTGGCGCAGCACCGCCAGCATGTCGCGGGTCCCGCCATCATCGACTTTTCCGCTCATCCAGTCTGAACCCATACCGGCAACCAGTTTCTGGTTCCGCCGCCAGGGCCGGTCGGCAGGCTCATCACTCAGAGCCGGCGTCGTGTTCTTGACATCGTGATTCAAGCAGGCGAACGCCAGAGAGCGCAAGACCGCCTCGGCATGCTGCCATCCGATGAACTGGAGCAGCCGCCAACTATGGCCGACAAAAATTGCTTTGTGGCCGATGGAGCGGAAATCACGCGCGCCATAGCGGTAAAAAAGCTCATAGATCTCGTTGGCCCCGGCCGATCGGACAAGTCCGGCGATGGCGGCGTCCGCGTTCTTTTCGTCCCAGTTATCCATCGCCGTAATGAAAGCTGCTTTGGCTTTGTGCGGGGGCGGAACGATGCTTTCATTGACCGGCGCCATTCTCCAGCCGCTGTCGTGCTGCTCCATCACTTGCGATTTCTTGAACTCATCGAGCGCCCAGAAGATCGGCAGCCAGCGATCGGTTTCCGGTGACGCCAGACTTTCTTGATGCGCCGCATTGATGACCATGACCGCGTGGAACTTGAAGCCGACATTAGGCCGCGGAGCGATATTGCGAACGCCCGCCAGAAACAGGGCGGCGACCGCCTGTTGATACGTGGTTCCCTGCCGAATACGCTGAGCCACTTGCTCGAGCAGTTCCGCCTGCGGCGTGTCTTCGATCAGCCGGACCAACGGCTCGATTCCTGCATCGAGCTTTACCAATGCCGGTGTTACTCGCGCCTCCTGGGCCGATACGGGCGGCACCTTCTCGAGAAACCCAAAATTTCCAACACTGAGAGCAGCTCCGCTCATTCCGGCGACTTTCAGAAATTGTCGGCGTGTGGCTTTGTCTTGCATGATGTCCTCCCGTGAGTTCGGGCCGTTGCGCGGTCACAGACCGCGCCTACAGTGTTGATGCCGCCACTGTAGGGGCGGTCTATGACCGCCCGTTTCGGCCTTTTTGCGATATTACCTTCAGAGCGGCGTGGAAATTGCCATAAGATCCGTGCCGCCTGAACCTAATCGCGGTCTTTCCCATTTCACCGTTCCGCGTGGAATTCCGGAGTTCGCGCCGACTCCGGAGAGCGTGATCGTGAACCTGCGCTTTTCCTGCGCTCCCAGTTTCGGTACTTCGAATTCCGCTGCGTTGGTGTTCGTGATTGGGTCGCGATGAATGCCAGTATAACCACCGTCGGTCGTTGCCTCAACTATTGTCGTCACTGCCTCCGGGTCTCTGCCTCTCAAAAAGGGAAGCGTGACAGTAATGTACTCGGCCGTAAGACCCTTGCCCGGTCTCCCGGTGTTCGAGACCGTGATTGTGTAAGTTTCCCCTCCCGGGTCGTTGCTCAGTCAAATTGTTGACGCCCTCGCAGGGGAGGGGAATGCATCATACATCTGGTATCATCACGACTCCAATAATGACCGCAAGGAGACGATTCATGGTTCCGCCTGCCGAATTCGCGAGAAACCTGTTGAAGGAGGCTGAGGACACGCACCCATGGCTGCACCATCCGCTTTTCCACATGATCTGGAAGGGCCAGCTTTCACGGGATCAGGTTCGCAACATCATCCGCCAGCAAGGCGCGTTCTTCCTGGACACGCTGCGGCACGCAGCGTGGAAGATCGTTTCCGCCGGCGGCGTGATGCCGACCTGGGAAGATCTTCAGAGGCAGCGCTCGCTTATCCCGCTGGTCGTCGAGGAAGGCGGCGAAGACACGGTCGGCGGCAGGCAGACCGGTCATTCGATTCTATTTGTGCGGCTGTGTGAGGCGCTGGGTTGGACGCGCGACGAGGTCTTCAACACAGACTATCTACCGACGACGATCATCGAGAGGAACGAGTTGTTTGCGCTGCAGCGCGCGGGCACCATCGAGGCGCTCTGCGGTGGAAATATCGCCACGGAGTCGATCAACGCAATACATGTCGTGCGAATGGCCGAAGCGCTGGAAAAGCACTACGGAGTCTCGAAATCCGCGCTCGACTTCTACTACGTTCATGCGCACGTCGAAGAGGACCACTGCGAGCGCGCCGTGCGCATCCTAACCGACCTTTGCGTCACCGAATCCGCGCAAAAGACGGGGCTGCTTGCCATGCGGCGGGCGATTACAGCACGGCGAATCTGCGTCGAGGGGCTAATGCAGGCATTTGTCTCTAAGTCTTAGGGCCGGTTCTCGGCGCGTTCGGATTTGCTTTTGAGATGCTTCTCCCACGTCAGTCCTGAACTTTCACATATGATCGCGGATAACTCGCTGATCTCCGCTTTGGCTTTTCTTCCAAGCCGACCTTTACCTCCATCGAGTTCGATTACTTTCTTCAAGCACCTCAAGCAGTCTTCGATTTGAAAGGCTAGCCTGTGGGCGCCCGCAGGGTAGCCTCTTCAGATTTGTCTTCCATCGTCAAGCAGGTGCCCATCAAGAAAAAGGGTTCTGAACGCTCTGGAAACTCATCGCGGATGTCCTTGATCTCAGCGCGAGCGTCATCGAAGCATCCATCTTCGAGCAAGTCGAGAATTTCATCACACCAAGCCAAAAACTCCACCTCGTCGAAATCGTCATTTACGAGTTCGCGAAAAGTCTCAGGATCCTCGACTATCAGGTAATCCGCATTGCCTTTTTCAATGAGAGGCTCGAGCCGCTTCATGATCGCTTTAGAGTCGTCCTCGGGCCCTAGGATGCAGAACGGCTTTCCATCCTTGCCGAATGTGAACTTGTTGTTGAATGGCCTTCCGCTCTCGACGATCCAACCGGAAGCTGCCCACTCATAGTGAGGCTCAAAGCCAAGTTGCCGGGCGTACTCCGCCGCGCCCATGATGATGCTGCGGGCGTCTTCGTAATCGATCTCGTCAAACTGGAGAGGAAAACGCTTGAGGAGGTCGCGGAGATCCTCATACTTGATCCGGGTCTGTACAAAGGTTTCCTTGATGCCAAGGCAGAAGACGTCGATCAAGTACACACCCACGAGATACGTCAGGTTCGGCAGCTGTCGCACCACGAAAAGCGGGGCAAGCCCTTGCTCATGCCAGTTCCGGCTGACCAGACAGCGGTAGACTGGAAACTCATCTCCTCGCCGGATTAATTCGCTGTCCGACATCGTGTTCAGGCTCGCGCTCTTTTCGTAGCAGCAGAATTTCAATTTCCGGCCGCTACCACATGGGCATGGCTGGTATTTGTTTTCGACCATACAGGTTAGACCTCCATTAAGGTCTAATCCTGCGTCTCTGGCCTCCCAGATCTGGTCCTTGAGGTTGTTGGGCCATTGGCCGGTAGCGGGCACTCATTCAAGTATCGGCTGGCATTCGTTGTTGCTGGGCGGGGTGTCGTCCGCTGTGATAATGAGACAGGCAAAGGCGACCAACGGCACTTCCGAGAAACGGAAGTGCCGTTTACTTTTACAACTGTCGATCGGTTGGTAGCTGATTTCGTGAGCGACACGTCCCGGTGGCGTTGAAAACCGTAATACTTGATGTCCGGCCATTGTCGGAAACGCTGTCCGACTTCTCGAAGGCATGGAACTCACGCAATGCGGTGGACGTCAGAGAGACGCATGCTTTCGCCGTTCTTCGGATCGATGGATAGCCTGTTATTGAACTGGATATGTGTCTCTGGACCTTCGATCACTCGCTTCGGCGGCGTGAATTCGGCGCCGGCGGGTGTATTGTCCAGCCGGTTGTAAATGCGAAGACTTCATAGACCGCCGCTACAGTTTTAGTGCGAATGGCCGAAGTGCTCGCGTATGACATCCTTGATGCGTTCGATCGAGGACCCCTTGTTGTGCATGTCCCGGGCCTCCAGCGCAATGTCCTCACAAATGTTGCACCCGGAACCGTGTTCGTCCTTGAAGCAGAACAGATTGCTCTCGTGTCCAAGAGCAGTCATACATCCGCAGAAGCAGGGCAGTTCAGCAAGAACCTCCGGCATATCCTTTGCAACCTGGTACGCCGCACGGGCCTTCGGATCTTTAGAAAAGTAGCTCGGATCCATGGTGTGAACGAGTTTCGCCCCGGAGGCCGTTAATTGTTGGCCACCACCGCCTACGAATATCCAGGCGAGCAACGCCAGCGCGCCCGCCGATCCGAGGACAAGCCACAGGGCTTGCTTGTTCATCTTCTTTCGCTTCTTGGGTTTCGTTTTGGATGTCATTAATTTACTTCCTTCCTGCCTAGGAACAGCCGCAGATCGACGGACTTGCCCATTTGAAAATATCCGATCGGGGACGGATGAATGCCGTCTCCGCAATTGTAAGCCGGGTTGATAAGATCAGCGTTCGCTGGGCTGCGGACGATCTTATCGAAGTCGAGGACGCCGTCGAATCCCGCCTTCGTGCGGATCCAATCGTTGACCTGATTGCGGATCTTCGTCTTCGCATCGTTCCAGCCGGTATTGTCCGGAACCGGAGCGACGTTGTGCCGCGGAATGATCGTGGCGCCAATCACCTTAATGCCCTTCGATTTGAGGCGGGTCGAGATTTCTCTCATTCCGGCCATCAGCTCTTCGGCGCCGACATCCCGGCGAATGTCGTTCGTACCCATGAACAACACGACGTGACTGACGCCGGAATGCGACAGCACATCGCGCTCGAGGCGCTCGAGGCCCGGCGGGCTGTTCGCCCTCGGCACCAAATGCGCGCCCGTGACGGTATTGCCGCCAATACCCTCGTTGACGACGGAACGGAAAGCAGGGGTCACAGGGGTCATCAGCACTAGCCGCTGCGAAACGATGTCTTCCCAACGGTCGTGCGCATCCAGCGTGGTGCAGGTCCCATCCGTGATCGAATCCCCGAACGCAACGATAGCCGTGGCCAGCGAGGCGGGACGCACATCGATCGATTTCAACCACAACATCGACGTGGTCTTGCCGGTGAACGGCTTGCCGTCTTCAGATGACGTCTGGTCACCGGCATCGTTGCCGGTGAGATATGAGGTGACCACCGCATTGCCATGTTGACTGGGCGCGATGTTCGCTCCGTTGACAAACAGGCTCACCGCCAAATCCTGTTGCGCGTCCACGCGCAAGGCGACGGCATCACTTCGGACTGAACCTCCCGCCGGAATCGTCACCGAAGTTTTTCCACCAAACGTGACAGGCTTGTTCAAGCCTGCCGCAACAGCCGGCCCTTGAATCCGCGGCCCCACCGTGACGCTGCCGAACGTGACCGGCGCTGTCCCGAACGTGTTGTCGAGCCGGATTCGGATACTGTCGCCGGGAATCGTCACGCGCGCAATCATACGCACCGTCGCATTGGTGATCTTGGCTTCGCCCAATCCCTGCTGCGAGGCACCCCACACCGTGACCCAACCCTGATTCGGGTCTTGCCCGAACGCTTGAGCCGCAAACAATGCAATCGTGATTGCTGCAAGACCGATTTTGTTCATCGTATTCTCCTGGTGTCGCGATTTTATATCGAAAGTGCGCTGTGACAGCCTCCAAAGGCGTAAACCCGCCGGCGCCAATCGGGCTCGTTTCCAAAATGCGGCTTCCGCAGGACTCGATACCGATCGCGTACCGCAACTCAAGCTCAAGTGGGCGTTTGCCTATCCCGGCGATGTCATAGCCTACTTACAGCAGCCGATTGGCTTGCCCTCTTTGCGCAGAGGTTTGGGCTTTGCCCAAATTTGCGCAGCTTGTGCCCGAAGCGGGCACTACATTGCGTCGGGGGCACCCGTTCAATTGCCTTCGAGGACCTTCACGTGGGCCACAACACTTTCGGCTAACCCGTCCAGCCGGTATCCGCCTTCCAGTACGGAAACCAGGCGGCCGCGGCTGAATTCATCGGCGAGCTTCATGACCACGCGGGTCATGGCGGCGAAACCGTCCGGGGTGATATCGAACAAGCCAAGCAGGTCATCGCGCATGCTGTCGAAGCCTGCGCTGATGAGAATGAAATCGGGCTTGAAGTTCCGAGCGGCGGGAACCAGCCGCGTTTCGAAGGCCTGAAGAAACTCTTTGTCGCCCGCGCCCGGCGGCATCGGCACGTTCAGAATTTTGCCGGCTCCTGGTCCTTCGCCCGTTTGCGCGGCCGAACCGCTGCCGGGATAGGCACCGTAATGATGCGTGCTGAAATAAAAAACGGAACCGTCGTTGTAGAAGGTGTCCTGGGTGCCGTTACCGTGATGGTAGTCCCAATCGACGATCAACACGCGCCCGATGCGATGCTTCGATTGCAGATACCGGGCGGCGATCGCGACGTTATTGAAGATGCAGAAGCCCATGCCGCGATCCGGTGTAGCGTGATGGCCGGGAGGCCGAACGGCTGCGAAAGCGTTCTTGACCTTCCCGCTCATCACCGCCTCCACAGCATTCAAGACGCCTCCGGCGGCGAATTCAGCTGTTTGCAGGGACTCCGGGGACGCCAGCGTATCGCCGGTGCTGAGTTCCTTCAGACCTTCGAAACCCGACAACTCACGCCGAACCAACTCAATGTAAGAAGGCTTGTGAACCAACTCCAGTTCCCGCTCTGTAACCCGGCGCGGCTCGATTCGGTAGAGAGTGTTGAGCAGACCCGCTTTTTCCAATCCGTCGCGGATAGCGGTAAGACGCTCAGGCCGCTCGGGGTGCCCGGTGTCGCCGGACAAGTGCTGGAGATAGACGTCGTCGAAAAGCAGACCCGTCGGTAGAGGCGGCTTCGCCTGAAAAGGCATGGAGGCCCCTAGCGCAAACAGGATGATAAGTACCAGGTAGTATTCTCCTCCTCGCAGAGGAGAGGAGGATGCGCCGAAGGCGCAGACGGGGTGGTCAGACCGGCGAGACGTTTCGGCCGAACTGACCACCCCGGCGCTGCGCGCCACCCCTCCTCTGCGAGGAGGGGAATATGTGTCGTGCATCATTGCCCCAGATGATCTTATGGCCGCACCGCAGCCTTGACTGGAGCAACCTTCATGGTCTTCATCTTCTGCCGATAGTCCGGATAGAGGGTTTCAGCGCCGCCTCTGGTGGCTTCGTAGGGTAATCCTTCCTGCTCCGAAAATTCTTTCAAGCCGGGATTTTTGCCTGGCAATTTGTGCGGAATCCGGTCGGAGATGTTTTCGTTGACGATGGTGCACGGGAAGTACTCCAGCTCAGTATGCGGCTCCCACTTGTAAGTCACCGATTGAATGAATGGTTCTTCGAGGTAAATGGGATCGTCGATGTAGGTGGTTATGGTCAAGTAATCACCATGCCGGGAGAGCCACTCGGTCACTTTTGCCCGATCGCTCATGGTTGGTCCATTGCGCCGGATATAGGATTCCTTCAGGTGCGTCGTGGTGATCACGAGATCGTTTCCTTCGAAGCGCCCGGTGGAAAAACCCGACCAGGTGTGCGGCGCCCATTCCGGCGGATGCGGGCGTCCATCCATGTAAATGGCGCGATCCAGAGATCGCACAAACGCGACGTGATACGCCACCAGCTCGCGGGACACGGGATCGGTTTCCTTGCTGATACGCATTCCGCCCTGCGCGCGCCATTGATACGGAACCGGATGCGGCCGGCATTGAAGATCCTGGAGGCTCCACTCGCCTGCGTCGAATGTATCGGCCCGCAGCCGGCCGGCCTCATTGAGTGGAATGCCTAGATAATCCCCGAGGGCAGAACCCTGGCCGCGCTCCATGACGCTTTGCCAGTTACGTACAACCCACTCGCCGGCGATGTCCGTCGTTTGTGTCAAAACCTGTTCCACTCCGGCTCCGGTGCCTGCCTGTAACCCTCGCTCGATGGCAGCTCCCTGTTGCGAAAAAGCCGGAACGCTGAAAAGCACAACGGCTGTCAGCAAGACCGGTACGATAATCTTGGCTCGGCTCAGTTGGTCCATATGATGACCCTCCAAGAGGTCGTTGGCTGCATTTTAATTTAAGACTCTTGTGCTCACCTTGTAAATAAATTGTGTCGACGTAGCGCGGCGTAAACCGTCTCCTCGTAAGCGATATGGGAAAACCACTTCTTGACATGACTGTGTGCTTATCTGTAAACAGATTCGGATTTTAAGGATAAGCGGGGACGACCCGGACTGGAGGGATGTATGTGGAGAAGGGCACTTTGTGGATTTCTATTTTCCTGTGCGGCCTGGACGGCGGTTTGGGCCCAGTCGACGGCTCAACTAAGCGGTACGGTCAAGGATCAGAGCGGCGCGGTATTGCCGGGAGTTGAGATCAAGGCGACACAAACGGCCACCGGACTTGAACGCTCGGTTCTCACCAATGAAACAGGGTCCTACATATTGCCGAACCTGCCTGTTGGCCCCTACAAGTTAGAGGCGAGCCTCCCCGGTTTCCGGACATTTGCGCAAACCGGGATCGTGCTGCAGATTGATGCTAGTCCTGTAATCAACATCTTAATGGAAGTAGGTCAGGTGGCGGAGACCGTCGAGGTCCAAGCGGATGCGGCTCTCGTTGAAACGCGGAACACCGGTATCGGCCAGGTTATGGATAACGTGCGCGTCATGGAACTGCCGCTGAATGCACGCCAGGTGACGGAATTGATCATTGCCGCCGGTGCTTCTGTTGGTGGCGGAGCACAGAACACTCCGCGCAACTATCCCACCGACATCATCTCTGTGGCCGGCGGATCGAACGACAGCCTCACATTCTTATTGGATGGTGGCGTCCATAACGATCCGTATGGCAACCAGGCGTTACCGCTGCCATTTCCCGACGCGATGCAGGAGTTCAAAGTCGAAACCAGCGCGGTGCCCGCTCAATATGGATATCACGCGGCCGGCGCAGTGAACGTCGTAACGAAATCGGGTTCGAATGAGTTTCACGGCAGCCTTTTCGAATTTGTACGGAACAGAATCTTCAACGCGCGGAATACGTTTGCAACAGAACGGGATGGACTGAAGCGCAACCAGTTCGGTGGGGTGATCGGCGGACCCCTTACACAGAACAAATTGTTTTTCTTCGGCGGACTCCAGACCACGCTCCAGCGTTCAGATCCAAAGGGCAATACAACATTTATGCCGACATCGCAGATGCTTGCCGGTGACTGGACGACGTACGCTTCAGCGGCCTGTCAAAGCGCCGGGGCAGTGCCGCTTAGAGCTCCGTTCGGCACGGGCGGGTTTGCCCCGAACACCATAAATCCGGCTTTGTTTTCGAAACCTGCCGTGGAGTTGATCCGGCGTCTGAATGTTACCCCAATCGATGGGTGCGGAAAGGTTTTGTTCGGACGAAAAACCAATGCGGATGAATGGCTGCCCATCGCGAAAGTGGACTATCAGGTCAGTGCAAAACAATCTTTGTTCGGGCGTTTTCAAATGGCGCGCCTGGATACGCCCAGCGATTATGACGGCCAGACGGTCATCTCCATAGCCAATCCCAACTTTTACCGGCGGATGAAATCCTTCGTTCTGGGCGATACATACTCGATCAGTCCCACGATGGTCAGTTCCTTCCGTGGTGAAATTCTTCGCACCACGAACGTCAAGACTTTTCCCGACTTCTTCACCTGGGGTGATCTGGGCGTAAAGAACTATTACTACCCTGCGAATTATCCAAAGATGTTGCTCCTTACTCTGACTGGCTCGCTCAACCTCTTTACAGCGCAGGCAACTCCCGGCATCACAAATTCCACCGTATATCAATTATCCGAGGACCTCACCAACGCCCGAGGCGCACACCAGATCGGATTCGGCGTGAATGTAACGCACCAGATGATGAATTACACGGCAAGCACAAACGCTCCCGGTACCTTTAATTTCACAGGTGTCAACACCGGCACCAGCCTTTCCGACCTCATGACAGGGAGAGCAAATAGCTTTACTCAAAGCCGCATTACAAACGAGTACTTCCGCCAGAATTATTTTGGTCTCTATCTGCAGGACACGTGGAAGGCAACTTCCCACCTGACAGCGAATGCCGGTGTGAGGTGGGAGCCCTACAGGTCACCATACGATGCTGCCGGTAAAGGCGCCTTTTTCGACAAAACCCGATTTGATCAGGGTATTGCGAGCACGATTTATCCGAACGCGCCCGCTGGAATTTACTTCCAGGGAGAAGGCGGACTTCCCGATACCAATGCGTGGCAAGCAAACAATTGGAAACGATTTGCGCCGCGCGTAGGACTTGCGTGGGATCCGAAAGGCGATGGCATGACCGTCATTCGGGCGGCTTACGGAATCTTTTTCGATTTCGCGCACCTGCACCAGTATGGAGGAAAACGGGACACGGCGCCGAAGGGCGCCAGCATTGTGGTGAACAGCCCGTCGCTCGATGATCCGTGGGCGAGCCAGCCCGGAGGAAATCCTTTTCCGATCACTCTCGATAAAAACAGCCCATTCCCCTTAACCGGCGTTTACACGGTATTCCCATGGAACTTGAAAAAGCCGTACCTCAACCAATGGAATGTCAGCATTCAGCATCAGTTCGGGGCGAATTGGCTCGTTACCGGAAACTATATCGGCAACAACATTATTCATATGTTGTACCGGTACGAAGCCAATCCTGCCATCTACATTTCTAACGGCACAAATACGTGCAGGCTGCCTAATGGCGTCACACTGACAGGACAGTCGGGCGGCACCGAGTGTTCCACGATCGCAAACACCAACCAACGGCGCGTTCTCTATCTGCAGAATCCGGCAATCGGTCAGTACTATTCCAACATCGTTATGGGCGATGATGGAAACACTCGCAGCTACAACGGACTCGTGATTTCGGTCCAGCGCAGGCGCGCGAAAGGGATAACTGTCCAGGGCAATTACACGTTCTCGCATTGCATCGATGACGGTTACAACGACGTCATTCAGACGACGGGGGGCCAGATTCAATCACGGCGCGGCGTGAATCGCGGAAATTGCGAACTGGACCGCCGTCATAACTTCAATATGTCGGCTGTCTATGAGACACCGCGGTTCGCGAACACGGCGCTGCGTGCTCTCGGCAGCGGCTGGCAGATCTCAGGAATTGTTCGTGCCGTGACAGGCTCCTATTTCAGCGTAGCAACAGGAACCGATATCGCACTCAGCGGGACACCGAGCACAGCAGGCAACACCGGAGTCGACCAAAGGCCGAATCAGGTTCTGGCCAATCCATACCTTCCGAGCAAGGGAGCAAATGGTTGGTTGAATCCCGCCGCTTTCGTTCAGCCTGCACCAGGTACATACGGGAACGCGGGACCACGAAATGTTTCAGGTCCGGGAAGCATCGTGTTCAATACCGGCCTTTCCCGTTCGTTTGTAATCCGGGAGAAACAGTCGCTCCAAATTCGCGCCGAAGCCTTCAACGTAGCAAACCACGCGAATTACTGTGCCGCGCCGTTCCAGGGGATCGTGCCGGCAATCCGGTGTCCCGATGACAACCGCAACAGCTCGCAGTTTGGCAAGATCTTGAGCGCCTCCGACGGGCGCATCATGCAAATGGCGTTGAAGTATGTATTCTAGAAGTTGGGAAAATTAGCCACAAAAAGGCACAAAATTCACAAAATTTTTCGAGTCTTTTGTGCCTTTTTGTGGCTAATGATTTCATCTCGCGGAGCAGGGTGGTGACGACCTTCAAATCCCCTTTTCGCGGTTCCCCACGACCGGTGATGGCGCATTGTTCGCCGGCGGCCTCGTCCTTTGCAGGATCCCACGCATTCGCGGCTCGAAACGCTTCGACTGTGCCGGGAACGCCGTCATAGTGACCTTTTCGCGGTGTGACCATGCGATACTTCCAATCTTCGGTGATGACGGAAAACCCACGTTCCCGTAATATCGAAAGGGGCAGTTGCTTTTGGTGTTTGAGGAGCCTGTGCGCCACGCTGCCCGCGCTGCGCATGAGTGGGTGCGCACCGGAAACATCAGGAAATCACCTTCCCGAGCGGGAAGAGCCAAATCCCAACGCGGAATTCGGTTACCTACGCTGTGAGTCCGAAAATCAGATACTCCTTCGCCTGTCTGTCCAACGCATTTTTGCGTTCTTGCCAGTTGGGCATGGCCCGGCTGAAGGCAGCAGTGAACGCTGGCCCGTGGTGGGATTCACGTAGGTGAATCAGTTCGTGGACAATGACATAATCGACGAGTCTTGGGGGTAATTGCAGGATCTTCCAATTGAAGTAGAGAACCCCATTCTTTCTTACGAACCCCAACGAAATCCCAGATCCCGGACGTCAACCCGCTTGGGGCTGCTTGCCGTGCGGCGGGACAGCGTCACTGTTCTGCGCCTCAGCCAATCTGATCCCGTAGCGATATACCAGTTCCGGAAGTGTGCTTCGGCGGGCCGGGCGTCTCGTCGCAGAGTGAAGTACGCACCGTCGAACAGGAGCGGTTGCTTCTGTTGTTCAACGAGCCTGAGCCGGTACCGCCGGCCCAGGTAACAGAATGACTCACCGGAAATGTATTCCGGCCCGCACATCCGGAAAATGGCCTCTTCCTTGAGCGCGAGTTTCCGATGCACCCACAGGAGCTTTCTTTGAATCCAATGGGAAAGTTCTTCCGCAGAAGTTTCTGTAGGAACGTGGGCAATCAAGGCTCCGGTGCGGTCCACTGTAAGCCCAAGCGTATTCCGGCGGCTGCTGCGACGCACCTCGAACTCCAGACCACCGACCTGCAAGGTGTCCGTCATGAGCGTGCCAGGTTCTCGTGGTTTTCCCTAGCCAGCGCAACCAATCGTTGAGCCAGATCACGCTCGCCGCCGGCTCGGCAGATGCCGGCCTCATCGAGGTCGCGCACCAGCATCTTCGTCAGCAATTCTCGCATCGCTTCATTCTTCCAGAAACCTACTTTGCGGACTTCCTGTCGAATACGTTCGACGATTTCCAACGTTGCAGTAATCGCGGTTGAGCGCTGCGTCTCGCTCAATTCTCGATCCTTTCCGTACTCCTCCAACACCATGCGAACAAACGGCACTTGCACCTTGGCATCGAGGTCTGGGAAATCGTTCCGATCGCCCTGCCTCAGCTCATCAATGAACTTACGTAACTCCCGCTCCAGCGCGTCCCAGTCATCTTTGAACCGCCGCAGAATTTCCTCCAGCCGCTGACTCATCTTCCGCGCATAGGCCGGGTTCTGGTTCGAAAAGCCGATGATGTGGTAACGGGCAGCGTGCTGCATTTGCGCGGCGCGGGCCCGGCTGCTCGTTTGGGCCTGCAGGACTCTTTCGAACTCCGCATCCGTGATCGCAGTTGGTGGAATCTTGGGATTAACACCCCGGGCAGAGACATGTGCGTTGATAAGAGCTTTCACTTTTTCGGCGACTCCGAAAAGATTCAGCGCCGCGTCGCGATACAGGTTTGCAGCGATCTTATTAATGAAGCCCAGCAGCTTGGCGTCACGGAATACGTCGCCCGGCACTTCCGGGCGGTGCTCAAGCAAGCCGAGCATTTCGTAGAAGGAGCGTAACTTGTTGATGAAGTCAGCCCGAACCTTCAAGTCTTCCAGCAATTGCACGCACACATCCACCTGGCCTTGCAGATCGGTGACGCCGCGGTCCGTGAACACCGCCACTGCCCGCGCTCGGCGGTCGAGCAGTTTAGGCAGATCGGCGCTGATGTCCGTAAGCGTGCCTTCAATGTCTTCGCCATCGTAGTCGGTGAGCGCCTCGTTCAAGTGCCGCGCCACGCCGACGTAATCCACGACGTAACCGCACTTCTTTTTGCCGCTGGTCCGGTTCACCCGGGCGATGGCCTGAAGGAGATCGTGGGCCACAATCTTCCGGTCCAGATAAAGCACCTGCTCCACCGGCGCATCGAAACCCGTCAAGAGCATGTTCATGACGACCATGATCGAAAGTGGGTCCGTCTTGTCCGTCTTTTCCAGGTCGAACTTCCGCTTGAAGCGTTGAATACAGATTTCCTGCATTTCCTTGTCGGTCCAGTCCCACCACGGCTTCGGGTCGTTGTGGTCGCCGGAGAATACGGCGCCAATTTCCAGGAGTCGGAGTTTGAGCAGTTGCGGATGCGTTCGCACGAGAAAGCGCGTCTTGGCATCGAGCTTTTCTATCTCATCATCCGGCAACGCCAGTGTCGCCGGAGGCACGGATTCCAATTCCGCCACCAATTCATTGCGCGCTTGCTCCAGCTTGTCGAGATAGGTCATGACTGCGCGACGGCTCGTGGCGACGACTTGAGCCTTGAATCCTTCCGGTAACACGACCCCCGCATAATGCCGGATAATGTCCCGCGCCTTCTGCTCGATTAGCAGCGGCGCTTCCATGACGTCGCCCTCGGTCGCGTACTTCGCTTTGATGACGGCCAGTTCCGCGGCGGAGTAGTCGCGGAACATATCCTCGAAGACGGCATCGAGGCTGGGGGCGTCTTTAACGATGCCATCCGCGGTCCTTCCTTCGTAGAGGATCGGCACGGTCGCGCCGTCCAATTCCGCGTCTTGCAGGGTGTACTTGTCGATGAAGTCGCCAAAGATTTCGTGCGTTTCTTTCTTTTCGCTGCTCAAGATGGGCGTGCCTGTAAGGCCGATGATGGCGGCATTCGGCAAAGCCTTGCGCAGGTTGCGATGCAGCGTGCGCGTGTGGGAACGGTGCGCTTCATCCACCAGCACCAGGATTTCCTCCGAGTCGTTGAGTTGTGGGAACACCTCGAAACGGATGTTTTCCGTGAACGTCACTATTTTCTCGACGATCTCTTCGTGTTCGCCTGGTTTCTTTTCTTTGCGGGCAATGGTCATCGCAACTTTGTCGGCTGGTTTCGTGCCTGGTTGTGGCAACACTTCCACTTTCTTGCCTTCCGGCTTGCTGCCCACCACTTGATACTTTTGCAACATGGCCATGACGATGTCGGGCGTTCGTTCACTCGAGCCGCTGGGTCATCGCAGTTGGTGATTCGCGCGATTTCAGATCCTGATCTGTCGGGCGAACCGACTCCCCGCTCAACTGCGCGGTCGCGCCAAGCTGTTCCTGCAAATCCGTCCAGTCGGTCACGACGACAACCTTGAATCGCTTCAGGCGCGGCGTCATCCTCATCTTACGGACCAGGAACACCATGCTCAGACTCTTGCCCGAGCCCTGTGTATGCCAGACGATGCCGCCGCGCTCGTCGCGATCCGCGCCCTGCGCTTTCGTCCGTCCTTCCTGCAATCTCGTCACGGCATTGTGGATGGCGCGGAACTGCTGGTAGCGCGCCACCATCGTGCGCGTCTTGCCTTCGACTTGTTGGAACACGGTGAAATTTCGGATGAGGTCCAGGAGATGTGCCGGCCGCAGCATACCGGCTGTGAGAATCTGCTGGCTTTGCAACGATGCCCCCACCCCGCCGCGCAAAACTTCGGGCCTTTTGTCCCGCTGGCGGAAGAACAAGGGAATACCGCCCCAATCGGATTTTTCCGCTCCGGCTGCCGCCAGTTCCTGTGCCGCTTGCGGTTCTTCAGGTGATTGCGGCAATACGCCCAGTTCCACGCCTTCGTTGTCGGTGTAGAGCGTGGGCCAGATTTCCCGGCGCTGATTCGTATAACGCAAGAGTTGATTGATGGCTTCCTGCAAAGGATTTTCAATGCCGGGACTCTTGAACTCCGCCACGCCCACCGGAATGCCATTCACGAACAGCACCGCGTCCGGAATAACGTGCCCGCGCCCGCTGGTCAGTTCTACCTTGAACTGGTTGATGACAAGGAAGTCGTTGTTGAGCGGATTTTCGAAATCGATGAACCGCACAGGCTGGTTGCGCCCGGAGTTCCAATCCGGCAGGCCGTCAATCTCCGTTCCCTTGAGCAACAGTTTCGTGGCCGATTCGTTGATTTCCATCAGACGATGGCCCTCGGCCCTCTCCAGTTTCTCGATGATCCGGCGGATGCGATCGTCGTCGAGCCACGGCCGGCCGTCTCGCAGATTCAGTTTGTGGAGCGCCGCCGCAAGCCGGCCTTTGAGCAGCACCTCGCGGAAGTTCTGCCGCTCCGTGAAATCGGGAATGTCCGTGTCGCCCTCAATCCACTGCCAGCCCATCGCCTTAAGCTGTTGGCAAAAAGGCTTCTCGACGAGATCGTATTCCCATTGGATCTTGCTCATGGATTTCCTGTGCCTGCTGCAGTTTATCAAGTACCCCTTGGTACCGGACCAGCGTTATTGGAGAATATGGTCATGGAGATGGAAGTCATAAGCATCCGGGTCGACTCTGAAACTGCAAAAACCTTCAGATCGTTGCCCGAAGAAGACCGCAGAAAACTCGAGGCCTTACTTAGCATCCGCCTTAGCGAGGTGAGCCGGCTTGGGGAATCCCTCGACACCGTTATGAAGGAGATCGCTGAAAAAGCAAAAGCGCGCGGATTGACGCCCGAGATTTTGAAATCCCTGCTCGATGAAGAGTAAGGACCGTTTTGTCCTCGATACAACTGTACTGGTGAGCGCGGTCCTGATTGAAAATTCACGCCCTGCTGAAGCCTTTCGAAAAGCCCGCCAGGTTGGAGAGATTCTGTTGTCGTTGCCCACGGCTGAAGAATTAAATGAAGTGCTGGGTAGAGAAAAATTCAGCCGGTATATTACTCGCGAAAACAGAGAGCACTTCCTGGCCGCGTTTATTCAATCAGCGAGATTCATCGAGGTGACGGAGAAGATCATTGCTTGCCGCGACCCGAAAGATGACAAATTTCTGGAACTCGCCGTCAGCGGCCACGCGACCTGCATTGTGACCGGCGACGACGACCTGCTCGCGCTGCATCCGTTTCGCGGAATTCCAATCCTGTCCGTTGGGCACTTCCTCGCATCTTTTTGAAGAGCCGCTTACTGAACCATAGGTCAAGTTATGGTCGCAGTGGTTTGCGACAAGGCTTCGCGCGCTTCCGGCACACGAACGCGGCCGGTGAGGAGGTCGGCCAACAGGCCGGATTTGAGTAGAGCGAGCTTTTCTTTTTCGGAAGTTACGATCGCAATTTCGGAATCGAGCAAGTCCAGGCGCTTGACAATTTCCTTCTGCTCGTCTGGTTGTGGCTTGGCAACCAGCACCCTCTTCATTTCACCCACGTTGAAGTGCTGTTGAGCAAGGCCTCCTTGGAGGCGGAGAACCTGGTCCTTTCCGAATGGCGAATTGATCCACAGCGCGAGGAAGCGAGGCACGATTTCGCTACCGGGCTGAGAGATGATCAGGTCGACGCGACCCGTCAAGAGGACTTGGGACAACGCACGTCGTGCCAGGGTAGCCTGTGCGCACTGTCACGAGATCATCTGTGTGAAGCATGCTCTTACTGAGAAGGGCATTAGACTCTTGTGAAATGAATACCAAGTCGTCAAGCTTAATTCGATCCTCGCGGATGTTGGCAGACCTCAAAACCGGAACGCCTTCTCCGACATAATACTGGGCGGGCTTCACAACAATACCCACCACGATTTCTCGGCAGAGGCTATGACACGCTCGAACCTCCCAGTCGCTGGGGATGCGGCCTAGAGGTGAGTCTTTGAATTGTTCCGGGTGGGCGGCCGGGTCGCGGAGTTGACCGTGAGCGTCAAGGCCGCGAGTGAGGAAGTCATGAAGAATGCCAGTGCGGACTTGCCACAGCTTAGCAATCACCGCTTCGGTCTTCGCAATCGCCTCGTCCATCGTATCCAGCACCGCCGCAATGCGGATTTGCTCGGTGCGTTTTGGGCGGTGTGTTCGAATTCGGGAGAAGTCTGCTTTCGAGATTTCCAAAAAAGTTGTACCGGACGCAAGCCGGACCATCTCGGACTTCATGGTTTGAATGCGGTTATAGGCGAAGAGAGAATCGGTGTCCTCATTTGGCATGATGCTCTTGAATCCCTGATTCGTGGTGAGCGGCACGGCGGCAATCGCAGTCTCGCCGAGCGTGGCACGAGTGGTGACGACAACGGAGCCCTCTGGAAGGAGTTTGGCGGCGCTTCCCGCGAGTCCGTCTGGCGTGATTTTTTCCCGCGTGTCCCGCACATACTTTCCGCACAATGCGGTGATCTCACTCGGCGTGACCCATGGAATTGAACCATTCGTTCTTGAGTTCGCGGATCTGGCGGTCCAGATCCTTCGCGTAGTTCCACGCGGCGAGTTCCTCTCGTCGAGGTCGTCGGGAGCGTTGCCCTGCTCGAAGGCCTCCTTTTCGCCCTTAAGCCGGACAACGTCAGCTTTTGCTGCAGCGATGCGCTCCAGGTAGTCGGACATCGTGCGGCGGACGAACCTGTGGGCGAAGGGGTCGAAGGCCGGGCCGGCGGCTTCATCATCTTCCACCGCGTCGGCAATCGCGTCCACCCAACCGTCGATGACGCCGGGGAATCCGTTTTCGAGCAGGGTCTTGAAATCGGGGAGTGTGTCCGTCCACAAGGTCGCAATCACGCCCGCAAGCTTGAAGCGGTCCAAAGTGTTCAGTGGCAATAATGCGGTGACGAAGGTTTCGAGGAATTCGGCGCGAACGCGGTTCAGATCGCGCCGCTGCGGCAATTCGGCCAGGCGCGGCGAATGTTCGGTCCACCATTCGCCGAGCTTCTCGCGTGTCGTGGCGTGGCGCGTCTGGACGCCGGGGTCGGCTTCGACGAGTGGGTGGATGGCCGCGCGATCGGACAGCGCGGGAGAGAAGTCGAAATAGACGGCATCCTTCTCCCCCGGGCGAAAGCCTTAGCGGGATCGAAACCGAGCGCATCGAACATGCAGCGATGATCCGTCACTTCAGGGACGGGCACGCCGCCAAGCAGGTGGGCGCGTACGTTGTGAGGCTCCGGCGGCGGCGCGTTATCCACGTAACGGCGGATGTTGAGATTGAAGTCGTTGGACTCATCTGCGATCTCCGCGATCGTGACGGCGCGCGCGTAGCCCGGCACGTTTTCGTAGCGGTCGAAAGTGGAGACGATTTTCTCGACGTGTTCCGGCCGGAGGTAGTTCTGAGCGCGTCCGGCGTGAAATTCGGCGTCCGCATTGATGAACAGCACATGGCCGCGGCGGGCTGCAGGCTTATTCGGGTTGAGCGGCTGGCCGGTGAGGTTTGGCCGCATCACAAGGATGCACGCTGGAATTCCCGCGCCGTAAAAAAGATTTTGTGGCAACCCGATGATGGCTTCGACCAAGTCTTGTTCGAGGAACTTCTTACGGATTTCTTTTTCGGCGCCGCCACGAAAGAGAACGCCGTGGGGCATGACCGTGACGACCATGCCGCCCGGTTTGCACACCGCGAGCATGTGTTGAGTGAACATGAGGTCGCCTTTCTTGCCCGTAGTGGGACACCAGCCCCAGCGAAAGCGCTCAGGGAACTCCATGTTGCTGCGCGTGTAGTTCTGGCTGAAAGGCGGATTGGCAATCACGCGGTCGAAGCGCTCCAGTTCACCGGCCTCACGGTGCATCGGGTGGAGTAGCGTATCCTGGAACTGGATATCCGCGCCCGCCACCCCGTGGAGCAGGATGTTCAGCCGGCAAATAGACCACGCGGAGGCGTCGTTGACCTGGCCGCAGAGGCGGAGGTTCGTAGGGTCGCCGCCGGATTGCTCGATGAACTCCCTGCTGATGATGAGCATGCCGCCGGATCCACACGTGGGGTCGTAGACGCTCATGCCCTGCGCTGGTTTGAGAATACGAACCATGAGACGGATAACATCGCGCGGAGTGTAGAAATCGCCGCCCTTCTTGCCGGCGGATTCGGCGAACATGTTAATCAGAAATTCGTAAGCCGCCCCGAGCAGATCAGAGAATTGGAAGTCCTCATTGCGCAGCCGGTGACGGCTGAAATGACGCACGAGATCCTTGCAGGCATCGTCGGACAGGGTGCGCTTGTTACCCTGAGTTCGCATGAAGCTGATGTGGTCCAGGACATGTTCAAGGGATTCATTGGCGTCGCTCAGCGCGCCAAGAGCAGTATCCAGGACGCTGCCATAGACGACATTGGCATCGTTAATTCTGTCCTGCAGGTATTTCCACCGGGCGCGTTCCGGGACGAAGAAGCTGTCGTAATAATCGGGATTTTCGCCGTAGTTCGTCTCGGCATCATTCAATTCCATGCCTTGTTCGACCTTGCGTCCGACGATTTTTTCGCGCTCGGCCTCGAAGACATCCGAACAGCGTTTCAGGAAGAGCATTCCGAAGATGTAATCCTTGTAGGTGGCGGCGTCGAGCCCCTCTTGCCGCAGCCGGTCAGCGGCGGAGTAAAGATGACGTTCGAGCTTGGCGAGAGATAGCCGAGGCATGGATCAGTCTAGAGTGTGGATTGTCATCCAGACAGGGCCTGTAAGCGGCCGGGTTTTCTCTGTGGTCTGGCGGACCATCACGTCAAGCTGATCCGCAATGCGAAGCGACTGTACCCACGTAAGATTTGCGACATCCTTACCACTCCATTCAAAAAAGCCATTATAGTCTGGGCTGGCAATACCAGAGATCGCAATCCCTATTCGTTATTGCCCCGTGTGTACCGCGATATACGGTCGCAAGGGAGACGCAGTTTCCCGAGCGAAGCACTATATAGACCAGCAGAACTCGGGTTGTTCCACAACCTCAAAGTTCTATACAGAGACAGTGCAGGCACGTTTGCTTTCCATTTGGCTCGATCCGGTAAACCTTAACCACTGGCTCCGTCGGCCAGAGGTCATTCAGAAACCGCCGACCACTTTTCCTCCGTTTTTATTTTTGATACGTTGCGCTGTCGCCGGAACAGGCGCAAGGCCATCGCATCGACGCGCGCTCCGATATCTTTTCATTTGGCGCGTGCTTTACGAGTTGGTGACAGGTCTGTGAAAGTGAAACACCTCAATCATACGAGTGCTGGTCACACCTGCTCCATCACCGACCAAAGGAACCGACAATGCTGAAGTTGAACCGGTCGCGCCGGCGACGAGGAGTGCTGTCAACATGCATTTCGCCGCGCTCATTGAATCCTGTTCGCGCCGCCATCGCCGATATCGGAAGGCTCGCTGTGAACGTGAACATCTGAGCTGCACTGATCGGCCTCGTCGAGAATGGATTCGGAGTGAACATGGCGCCTGGTCGAGGAACGCAGCCACCTGCGAATTTGGCGGGGATCGTGACACTCGATTGCCCAAACGCTGCCGCCGTCATCGTCGGTGAAGAAGAACGAAACTGTGGCTGCCTGACTGTTGGTGTTTGCCAGGGCGAGAGCCGTCTTCAGTGGCAGCAAATTCCGATTCGTTTACGAGTGCATTGCTTTGACGGTTGCTGATGGAACGCGAGCCCGCCTCCTGTCGTTTTGGAGCCAGTCACCACGCGAGCAAATCCCGAGACGGTACGGGAAATTAGCCATTCATCTCGCGGAGCAGGGTTCCGGATTCCAACGCGACGTGTCGGAAGCCTTTTTGAAATGGGTGCTGACGACCCAGGTCTCGCTGAGATATTGCGGATCGCGGATCTCGGATATGAGCGTGAGCCATTGATCGCCGTTCGGCCCCGGCATCAGATGATAGTACTCGGTGAGGTTCGTGTTCGCGCTGTAGGGAACGCCGTTCTTGCGGGAATATCCCGCCCGCAGCTGAGTGGTGACGACCCTCAAATCCCCTTTTCTCGGTTCCCCGCGACCGGTAATGGCAAACTCCCACTGAGCCGTGGAATAACCTTGCCAGGTGGGTTCAGATGCCCGCCCTTCCTGCGGACCAAAATGGAAAACCCGGGTTTGAGTGCCGGCGGTCAACTCCATTTTCAGTGTGTTGTCGTCCTGCCAGGAAATGCGCAGATATCCGGGTAGCCGCATGATACCCACGGCGCCGTAGCCCTTGCATTGTTCGCCGGCGGCCTCGTCCTTTGCAGGATCCCACGCATTCGCGGTTCGAAAGGCTTCGACCGTGCCGGGAACGCCCTCATAGTCACCTTTTCGCGGCGTGACCATGCGGTACTTCCAGTCTTCAGTGATGACGGAAACCCATGTTCCCGTAATATCGAACGGGGCAGTTGCTTTTGGTGTTTGCGGAGCTTGCGCGCCGCGCTGACCGCGCTGCGCATGAGTGGTGAGGGGAAAGATCAGGCAAAGAGCCACTGCCAGGAGTGCGCTTTGCCTCCGAACAATTTCGTATCTCATGGTGCTATAGAGAAAAGATTTAATCGACTTTTTCGCCTTCGCGGTTGCCCCATGTGAGGCCGTCGGTTGTTCGCTTCAACGTCACCATTCTCAACCTGTGCTCGCCGTCCGTGCGGGTCGGGTTGCCGGAAACGATGACGGGATCTCCGACCTTAAGCGTGTTCCTGTCGATTCCGTTTCCTGCCAGTTGACCGCCGCCTGCCCATTCAATGGACCACCGCTCTCCGTCGGCCGTTTCGACGTGAACGAAGGAATGCGGATTACGGAACAAAAACTGGACCATTTTTCCTTCGATCTTCACTTGCTTCGCTAAATCGTACGTACTTGCGAAGGAATGATGAGCGGACACCGTCATACCGAACAGCAAGGCGCCCGCAAGGACCAAAACTGCGGCTTTCACTTTCACGATGTTCCTCCTAAAAGATGTCGATACCTTTTAGCGTCGGGCCCACCGGCCAGCCATAGTTGGTACACCTGCTTCGCAGGCCTCCTTTTTGGCTATTGGCCGGTCCCCCCACGCCTTTAGCGTCGGGCCCACCGGCCAGCCATAGTTGGTACACCTGCTTCGCAGGCCTCCTTTTTGGCTATTGGCCGGTCCCCCCACGCCTTTAGCGTCGGGCCCACCGGCCAGCCATAGTTGGTACACCTGCTTCGCAGGCCTCCTTTTTGGCTATTGGCCGGTCCCCCCACGCCTTTAGCGTCGGGCCCACCGGCCAGCCATAGTTGGTACACCTGCTTCGCAGGCCTCCTTTTTGGCTATTGGCCGGTCCCCCCACGCCTGATTGCATACCTACCGTTTTTGTGTGAGGCTGCGATAAACCGCCTCGATAAATGCATCGGGTGAACCATACCGGCCGTCATAATCGAGCGTGGGTCTGGCGGCCTTGATTTGTTGCAGCGTCATGTCGTTTTTAATCATATCTTGGATGCGATCGCGAATCTTGACAACCATATTTCGATAATTGGCCACGTCCCCTTCGTCGCATAGCCGTCCGTGACCCGGAATGATATATGTGCCTCCCTGTGACCGGAATTGGGGAATCGCAATCTCCAAGATTTTATTCAGCGCGTCGATGGTGCCCTGAATACTGCCGCCCTTGGCGACATCGATTACCGGATAGCCTGTGATCGAAAACACATCCCCCGCGCTGATGACGTCGGAATAGCGAAAATACACAATCGTGTCGCCATCGGTGTGAGCTGCCGGCGTGTGAAACAATTGGATGCCCTCGCCGTTGAAAAACCCATTCCACTTGTATGAGGGCGTGTAGTAGGTCTCGGCGGGCCAGGCAACCTCCGGGACCTTATTTTCCGTCATCCGATTGAGGACGGTTTCAAAAGCCCAGACCTCCGCAGTTTCGCCCGAACCGCCGGGGCCGCGCGCAACGTTTCCACCGGTAAAGGTCACGCCGGATTTGGCAATTTTGGCATTACCGCCCGTGTGATCGGAGTCGATGCTGGTATTGATAATGTAGCGAATGGGCTTCACCGGAGCCGGTGAAGCAATGATCGTATTAATAGCCGGGCTGGACCATCCCCAATAATTGAACGCTCCCGATCCAGCTCCTCCGGGACAACGCAGCCCGACGCAAGGACTCGGAGGATACGGCATACCCGATACCGTGACCGCAAGCTGCCTCACGGTCGCCAGAACTTTATCCGTCATCTGTTCCGATCCCGTGTCTACCAACAACGTGCCATCGTAGCCTACCGAAACAGTAATGTTGCCCCCGGCGCCAACGAGCATGTAGATGTTGCCTTGCACCGGGAGGATGTGCAGATCCCCATCGCCGCGATTTACATTCTGCTGGGCGTAGGCGGAACAAAGGGAAACCAAAATTAAAACGATCGAAAATTTGAACGCTGTGCTACACATTGTTACTCCGGCTAAAACGCCCTCGGCATGGGCTTTTTAAGGCCCGCTACGGATGACATCGAATCCACGAGGCCGTCCCCGCGCAGCGCAAGCGCGCGCGAAGCGCAAGCCCGGCAGGGAGCAGCCTCAAAAGAAGCGCGCAGCCTCATTTCCACGCCCGCTCCAGTGCCGGCCCGCAGGCCTCGCTCGATGGCAGCTCCCTGTTGAGCGAACGCAGGAACGCTGATAACACCATCAGTAGGAGAAATAAAACCATCTCTGGCTCCGGTGGAAGTATCCAATTCCCTATGGTTTAATTGCAAGCGAATCAAGCATGATGTTGGCTGCTATGCGTAAGACATTCCCCGCCTCGCAGAGGAGGGCGCGAAGCGCGAGCCCGATAGGGCCTCGACGCCCAATGGTTTGAAGGGATATGAGGGTCAGCCCGGCAATCAGGGCCATCACTAGGAAGAACGCAGTAAATGGGGACGCCTCCGTCCCCATTTTGCTCTGGCGCCCTGCGTGCGAATGGGATGACGGGGTGCAGATTGACGAGTTACCCGACCTCGAAACCCTCGCAGTTCAAACGATGAACTCGACCGATCGCGCCGCCCAATCATTTCTTTTTCGAACAGGGAGCAGATGCGATCTTTCCTGAATTCCTGGATCAGATCCTGCGTGACTACAAGGTGAAGGGCGGAAAGCTGCATATCGCAGGCGCATCCAACGGCGGGCTGAGCGCATTCCACACCGCTGCGAGGTATCCGCAGTACTTCGTATCGGTCACAGGCTTCCCCGGGTATTTACCCCACGAAAACGAGTCCAAGATGAATGCTCTGAATCCCTTGTGCATTTACATGCATGTCGGCGAAAGAGATGTGGAGTGGCTCACGCCCATTCAGCGGCAATCGGAACTGCTGGAGCAGAAAGGATTGCGCGTCCACTTCACGATCGAGCCCGGCGAGGGGCATGGAATTCAAACACTCGCCGGTGAGGGAGCGCATCGGTTGTTCGATCAGATCGAACAACCGGCGCGAGGTTGCAATTAGGGTCAGAAGTTCAATCGCGACCTCCGGTTGCCAAACTGTAGCGGGCGTCTATGAACGTGTGAATGAACGAACTGGAATCGAGCAGACTGTTCCCCTCCTCGCAGAGGAGGGGTGGACGCGCCATAAATAAAAATGGATCCGTTCCGAAACGGCGCGGCCGGGGTGGTCAGTTCGGCGAAACTGTTCAGGCCTGAAGATTTCGCCGAACTGACCACTATTACGGCTTCGCGCTATCGCGCTCGCGCTTCGCGCCCGTCTGCGGCGCTTTCGGTGGCTTCGCAACTTTTAGTTGATGCCGCAGCCACCCCCTCCTCTGCGAGGAGGGGAATACTCCACGTTCAACATTTCTTCAATTCATTCACATCTTCTATGGCCGCCGGTATTCGATTGATTCTGCGAAAAACCGGCGCTCATAGAGCGCCGTTACAGCAGGCACCTCAGCAGTGTTGCGGCATCTTTCGATGATGGGGGAAGATATGCACCTGTCACTCTCCATTCAAGCTTAGCTTCCAATTTAGCTCCGAATTTGCTTGCCAAAATCAGCGACGCATTGAAGTATTTGTCGTACATAAGAGGATGGAGATGAAGTTATGAAGAAGGGTTCGCTTCATTTGATCGTGACCGCGATGACGGTTTTTGCCTTACTGGTTGTGATGACGGCACCTGCTGCGGCACAGGGCCGCGGAGCACAGTCTCGGAGACCAAAGCCTACAGCCGGCGCCTGGTGGTATAAAGGCGACCCTCAGCCTCCCGGTCCTCATCCGGACCTGACGGGTGTGTGGTTTGGCGGTCCAATGAATGACATCGGAAAGGACGTGTTGCCCGGCCAGCAGCTCGTTCTCACACCTTATGCCGCCGAGCGTTACAAAAAGGTCGACCATGCCAAGGATCCCAACGCACAGTGCCTGCCGCCCGGCCCCACAAGAATGGTCGCCCGGGCCCACCCGACCATGATCGTCCAACGTCCGGACGTTGTGGCCGTCCTGAGCGAGTCCGAACACATCTTTCGATTGATCTACACGGATGGCCGCAGCCAGCCCTCAGACGCGACGGACAATCCGGCTTGGTTTGGGTATTCGGTCGGAAAATGGGAAGGAGACACGCTCGTCGTCGACACGGTCGGCATCAATGATCGCACGTGGTTGGACGGAGCCGGCCACGAACACAGCGATAAGTTGCACATGACGGAGCGGTTCAGATTAGCCGATCCCGATACACTCGAGTTCATCGTGACCTACGACGATCCGGTGTATTTCGTGAAGCCGTTCACGTCGAAGAAAGTTCTCAGGCGCCAGATCGGTGACTATATCCTCGATCACGCATGCCTCGAGAACGAAAAGGATCTCATTAAACTCAGGCCGACAATCGGCGATGAGGGCCGGTAGCGCTGTAGCGGCGGTCCGCGAAGCGCAAGCGCAACAGCGCGCAGCCTCAAGCGATGACCGCCGGGAACCTTTGGCCTTGCGAGACCATCCCCGGCACTGCTCGGTGGTCCGAATTACTCACTGGCTCACCGCCGTCAGTTTCGCAGGCTTGCTCATTAGCGGCTTTGCTATTCTCCTCGCTCATCCGCGTCTTTATTGGGGTGAAACCGGCGCCGTGGGAACGGATTCAATCATCGACCTGCCGCTTCCGTTCGTGCTGACAGGCCAATCCGGTTGGGGCCGGTATTTACATTTCCTCTCGGCCTGGGTTTGCGTGTTGACCGGTCTTATCTATGCACTCTACGGATTCTGCTCCCAACATTTCCGCAACGATTTGCTGCCGGCTCGAGCCGATCTGTCCTGGACCTCTTTGTCGCGGGTCGTTTCTAATCATCTGCACCTGAAGCTCGCCACGGCTGAAGCATTTGCATCCTACAACGTGCTTCAGCGGTTCACCTATCTCATGGTGGTCTTCGTTCTGTTTCCTTTCATGATTTGGACTGGCCTCGCCATGTCGCCCGCGATCACTTCTGTATTTCCGGTTCTGGTGAATCTCCTCAGCGGGCAGCAATCTGCGCGAACCATTCACTTCGTCGTCGCCGGATTTCTTGTACTCTTTTTTGTAGTCCATGTCGCCATGGTTTGTGCTGGCGGTTTTCGAAGCCGCGTCAGAGCGATGATTACCGGCTACACTACGTCAATAAAGGTAAGAGCATGAAAGACGGTCTCACTCGACGTAAATTGATCACCGCTGGATTGGCGGCTGCAGGCGCTTCGGGGTTGGTCGCCGCTGCCCGCCTGGCCGATCGATACGGCTTGATCCCGCCGGATCACGGCGGCATTTACGGCGCGGGCGCAACGCTGACGTATGCCACGCAGCGGCTCCTGATGTCTTATCATTCGCTTGCGCGCGAATTCGACCGCAGCCGGATCTCAAAAGTAATCCCGGTGAATGGCCCGCCGCCCGAGAATGAGACCTACGAGCTTCTGCGGGAGCACGACTTTGAGGATTGGCGGCTTGTAGTGGATGGTCTGGTCGCACATCCGTCGGCGTTCTCTCGTGCGGAACTGAAAGCATTTCCGTCCAGAACCCAGATCACCCATCAAGCGTGCGAAGAAGGCTGGTCCTTCATAGCTGAATGGACAGGCGTGCCGCTGTCCTATGTTTTGAATCTAGTGGGTGTTCGCCCGCAGGCACGGTACGTCGTCTTTCTTCCGTTTGACCCATTCTGGGATAGCTTGGATATGCCCGACGCCTGGCACCCGCAAACCTTACTCGCTTATTCCATGAATGGAGAAGACCTTCCTGCTCCTCACGGCGCGCCCGTTCGTTTACGCGTCGCGCGCCAGCTCGGGTACAAGAGTATCAAGTATCTTGCCCGAATCACGGTCACCGACACTCTGAAGAATATCGGTAAAGGCTGGGGGTCTTACTCTCCAGAAATCGGCTATTCCTGGTACGCTGGAATCTGAGGCGGAGGTCGGAACATGGCGATTCACCTGGATCACACGATTGTGCCGGCGAAGGACAAGGTGGCGTCCGCAAAGTTCTTCGCCGAAATTTTCGGCTTGAAGGTCCGTCGGGGTCACTTCGCCGAAGTGCAGGTTGACGAGCATCTCACCTTGGCCTTCGCCGACGACCCGGAACCATGGGGCTTCAACCCCGGCGCGGGCTACAGCCATCACTACGCCTTCCATGTCAGCGATGTCGAATTCGATGCGATTTTCGAGAAGGTCAAGTCCAGAAAGCTGCCCTACGGCAGTGGGCCCTTCAATCACACCGATGGCGAGATTTACACGCGCCGCGGCGGGCGCGGTTTCTATTTCGAAGATCCGAATGGTCACCTGCTGGAAGTCATGACGGTGCCGGAGACGGGAAGCTAAGTGCGTTTTCAGCGGTCCGGCTTGAGAAGCGGAATGCTTTCGACGGTGGGAGCGGGCGGGAGTGAAGCCAGATATGCATAAATATCCGCCACGTCTTTTTCCGGGATGACCTTGGCAGAGTATGGCGGCATCTCCCCGCGCGGCCCTCGAATATAGATGACGAAGTTTCGAAATGCCAGCATGGGGCTGCGGCCGATACGCGGACCTGCCGCGCCGCCTTGACCTTCATTGCCGTGACACTGATAGCATCCGATTTTCATGAAAAGGGCTTGGCCGGCTTTAGCATTGCCGGCGGGCGCAGAAGGCGCCGGTTGCTGCGCCGGCGCATTGGCTACTCCGATTACGACGAGACCCGCAACTGTACTTAATATTTTCCTCAGCATCTTTCTTGTCTCATCTCGCTTGCGTCACAACGTCGAGCAGCGCCGGTTCGCCACGTTTGACGGCGGCTGCGGCACGACGGAGTGCCGGCCCAAGGTCTTTGGGATCAGTGATAGGCCCTTCCGCATGCACACCCATGCCTTGTGCGATCTTCGCGAAATCAATATTGGGATCCGTGAGCGTCGAGCCCATCGTCCCGCGGTCCACTCCGCGGTTGCGTTCGTTGCACATCTTTTGCACGTGCATGATTTCCTGATGATAGCCACGGTTGTTCAGCATCACGCTCAACAGAGGAATGCGATGATGAGCCGCAGTCCATAGCACGCCCGGCGCATACATCAGATCCCCATCCGTCTGCAGGCTCACTGAGAACCGTCCGTATTTCTTGTTCGCGAGCGCGGCGCCAACGGAAGATGGCGCACCGTAGCCGATTCCGCCGCCACCGGCATGTCCGGGCCATTGATACGGCTTATTAAAATCCCATAACCGCCGAGGCCAAATTCCAGCCTCGCTGTAGTAATTCGAAACCAGGGACCAATCTTCATTCTTGATCATGGCCCACAGCTCGGCAGCGACGCGGGCTGTACTCACCGGATTGGCATCCCAAGCATAGGTCGCCGCCTGCCGCATTCGCTCGCGAGTTGTACGGCTTGCCTCAGCCAGTTTCGCGCCGCGCTGCTGGAAGACACGCTGACGATCGCCGGTAGCCAAACGGTTGACGGCTTCGATGAACGACGGCAAGGTGGCTTCGCCATCTGCGGCGATTGCCAGATCAACCTCGGCAAGCCTGCGAAAATCCTGGTAATTCGACTTGATGTAGAGATCGCCGGACGTGATCGTCGCCAGCTTCGCGCCTGGCTTCGTCAGCTTGCGGGTCGAGCGATGCACCTGATCGCGGAGCGCGTTGACGGTCGCCCAGAAGTCGGCCACTTCGAGCCCGACGACAAGGTCGGCCTCTCCAACCGCAGCTGCAGCACGCTGCGTCTGATTGAGCGGATGGTGCGAAGGGAAATTCATTCGCCCGCCCTGATCGATGACAGCGGCTTGGAGCGTCTCGGCAAGCTCGATGAGCAATGGCATCGCCGCAGTGGTCCGTGCCAGACGGTCGGCAACAAGCACGGGATTTTCTGCCGCGACGAGAAGCCGCGCCAATTCGTTGACGGCGCCCGCTTCTCCCTGCGGCGGCGCGGGCACAGTCAATTTGGGAATGGACAACTTGGTTCTGCTTTCGTTCGGGCCTT
>Ga0209376_1000596_pt1 | contig 39309 bp, 38 predicted proteins | sample GraSoiAngelo_134_FD_185891 | JGI IMG/M metagenome (GOLD analysis project Ga0209376, IMG submission 185891) | Grasslands soil microbial communities from the Angelo Coastal Reserve, California, USA - 14_0929_05_30cm (SPAdes) (version 2) | ecosystem: Environmental > Terrestrial > Soil > Grasslands ...
CCAACCGGTGTCCGGCACCCAGAAGAACTCGAAGTGGTCGTTCGTCTCAATGTTCTCGTCTAATCTCTCGAGGACCTGGTCCACGCGCTCCGGCATTTCGATGGCGCGGAGGTTGAATGCCTTAACACAACGGAGCGTGACGGTCGAGATGATTCCTAGCGCACCCAGCCCGACCCGTGCAGCACTGAAAATGTCTGGTTCCTTGTCTGCGGAGCAGTCGACGATCGACCCATCGCCGGTGATCAGCCGCAGGGCGGTCACCTGCGTCGCAATACCGCCGAGGGCGCGGCCGGTACCGTGCGTCGCCGTGGAGATGGCGCCGGATATCGACTGGTAGTTGATGTCCCCGAGGTTTTCGAGCGCGAGGCCTTGCTTATCGAGCTGCTGACTCACACGGGCAATCGTGATACCGGCCTGAACTGTGGCTGTCTGCTTCTCACGGTCGATTGAGAGGACGCGCCCGTAGTCGTCCAGCTTGATGAGCCTGCCGTCCGTAAGGGCGATCCCGGTGAAAGAGTGGCCGCTGCCAACGACCTTAACCCGCTGGCCGGCAGCGGCGGCCTGCTTCACGATGCGGACGAGGCCCTGCTCGGTCGCCGGGCGTTCGATGCGCTCAGGCGTGCACTGCTGGTTGCCGGCCCAGTTCTTCCAATGCAGCCGTTCTTTCTGGCTCACGGCGCCTAATGTACACGATCACTCGATCTTCCGCACCGTCTCCACCAGGCGCCAAACCGCCCGGTCAGCCTCAAGGAACCGCACAACCTGACTCGTCGTCAGCCCGAGCGCGCTTGCAGCCTTCGCGTAGCTGCCTTTCGCGGCGACAAGCGCGTCGAGGACTGTGGCCACCACTAACGGATATGACTGATTGCGCTGGTTGATGGCCAGCGAACCGCCGCGCCGGTGCTCGACAAATTCGGGAGGAAGAGACGGCTCAGCGAGATCAAACGGCGCCCGGCAATTCAAGGCGAGGCGCTCGCGCAGCCGGCGGACGGCGCGCTTGCGGTTCTCGGCCAACGAGCGGGCCTCTTCTGCCTGGCTGACGACCCCGGAGGGGAGGTGGCGAAGGCGAACAGCGGTTTCCACCTTGTTGCGACGCTGGCCGCCGGGTCCGCTTGCCCGATAGCGTTCCTCGCGGCACTGTGCGAGCAGTCGGGCCGGTTCAAGCCGAAGCCACGCATCGCGTTGTCGCCGTGATTTGTGGTAGGAGTCTGGCACTGGTCAGTGAATGGAAGTCTTGGGGGCAGAGTCTAGGCCGGAAGCGACGGCGATGCGGGACTATTGTAACCGCGGTCTCGGCGTTCCTCGTGCGGTTTAGTCGCAGACCTCCGGGCGTGACTCACTGCTCGCGCGGCGATCGCCCCGAGAACGGGCCGAAGGGTAAGTCCGACAATTGTTGGATGAAGGAATGGAGCATCCAGGTTGATTGCGTAGTGGTGACGGCGACCCCTCTTGCGGAGGTGTATCAAGCCGTGCTGGCGGAGGTCTCGAACTACTCCCCAAATTGCTTGCTCCGTCAAGTCGAGGTTGCGCGATCTCATCGACCGGGGAATCCCGACAACCGGCAACATCAAGAGAACGCGCCCCTGGGCCGACAGGAGAGACCAATTCCCGCGCTTGCCATGGGGTGGCCGCCCGCCCGCTTTCCGCTGGTTCTCCGGTGGTGATTTGCGGAATCGGCGATGGACGGCCATAGTCCCTCAAGAGCAGGGACGGCGGTGTTTCCCGGTCGTCTCAGCGCAGCGATATCGGCTAACAAGCGCGTTGCGAGAACACCAAAAGGAAAGAGCTCCCGCTTTGAGCTTATCGACGGGGGTGCGGCGATGAGGCTTTGACCCGGGAGCTCGTGGCCTCAGATTAGCCGCACTGACATATCAATTCCATAACAAACCGACAATCGCTAATCGTTTCGGTATATCAAATCGTCGTTAAGGCGCGGAACAGCGCTGCCAAGATGAAGTTGGGTAGTAGTATCCGGCGAGAGGAGGCCCTTCCCGATGATTCTTGTTGCGGGCGGCACGGGTTTCGTCGGCGGCGGCATTGTCCGCGAGTTGCGCCGCCGCGGGCATGGCGTCGCCGTGCTTACGCGCGATTCGAAGCGCGCTGCAAGCCGCTTCGGCGACCTCGGCGTCGAACTGCGAGAGGGTGACGTTCGCGACCCCACAAGCCTAGAGCCAACGCTTCGCGGGTCGGAAGTCGTGATCGGCTGCCAGCAGTTCCCCAACTCACCCATTGAGAACCCTTCACGGGGCTATACCTTCGAAGAAGTCGACGCGAAAGGCACGGAGAACCTCGTCGCCGCCGCCAAAGCTTCAGGCGCCAAGCGATACATATACTTGAGCGGGGCTGGCGCCGCCCCTGATGCGCCATACCATTGGTTCCGGTCGAAGTGGCGCGCTGAGACGGCCGTGCGGGAAAGCGGCCTGCTGTATACCATATTCCGCCCATCCTGGGTGTATGGACCGGAGGACAGGGCCCTCAACCGCTTCCTAGGTATGTCACGCTTTCTGCCGTTCGTCCCGCTCATCGGTAATGCCGGAACGCAGCGCCTTCAACCGGCCTTTATCGATGACGTGAGCCGCGCAGTCGCCGAGGCTCTCGTCCATCCAACAGCCGACAATCAGATCTTCGAGATCGGTGGGCCGGAGGTTCTGACGATGAAGGAGATCGTTCACACTGCACTTGAAGTCTCGGGCAGGCCGCGCCTCATGCTTTCTGCCCCGAAGGCGGTAATGAAGCTCGCCGCTTCGATCCTCCAACTTGCGCCGGGCCGGCCGATGACGCCCGACGCCGTCGAGTTCATCACTATCGAGGCCTTGGCCGACCCGACACGGGCAGAGTTGACGCTCGGGATCAAAATGACACCGCTCAGAGAAGCGCTAGCCACGTATTTGGGGCCGGCAAGCAGGCAAGAGCGCGGCGCCAACTCCTGACCGCGTGCAGCATGTGCTTTCATTCGGTATTCTGGGCGACGTGACGCATACACAAGCAAACCAGTCCTTGGCTGTCGCTAATGACCGCTGAGCGCACTGCGACGGAGACTCTTGACGCAGCGCGCCGGCTTAGCGAGCTGGCGACTGCAGCCGCAGAGAGTGCGGTCGCCGCCGCGTCGCGCCTGACCGAAGGCGGCCGTCTGATCGACGAACACCAGGTGCACGCCGAGCGCATCGCCCAGCTGGCGACAGAAGCGCGCGCAGCCGAGGAGTTAGTGTCGTACGCGCGCAATCAAGCGGAGGCGGGAAAGCCGGATGCCCTCGCCGAGGACGAGGCGCTCGCCTTCAGCGCTGAAGTTGTCGCGAAGGCGTGGTTCGCGGTTGACCTTCACCCGGAGCTGTATGCCTTCGACCACAACGTGCTGGAGCGGCTGCATGATCCAGAGACCGCCCGCCTCGTCCGTGCAGGCCAGAGCGATTCACACATCCGCGCCATCGGCTCGCGCGTCATCGAGGCGCGCGGCGCATTCACGGCCGAACTCGCTGATGCGGTCGCGAACCTCACCCGCGATACGGCGCGGTCATTCGCGCGCACGGAAGTCCAGCCCATCGCCCAGGAGATGCACCGTCAGGATTCCTTAGTGCCGGAGAACCTGATCCAGAAGATGGCTGGGCTTGGACTCTTCGGCTGCTCGATCCCCGAATCGTACGGCGGGACCGGGATGGGCTATCTCACGATGGTCGTCCTCACCGAGGAACTTTCCGCCGCCTCGCTCGTCGCCGGTAGCCTGGTCACACGCTCCGAGATCCTGACCCGCGCTCTCCTCCAGGGAGGCAGCGAAGAGCAGCGACAATACTGGCTGCCGCGCATCGCCTCGGGCGAACTGCTGGTCGGTATCGCCGTAACGGAACCTGATGTCGGGTCCGATGTGGCATCTGTTACCTGCCGGGCGACGGCGGGCGAGCACGATGGCCGCAAAGGGTGGTTCATCGATGGGCCGAAGGCCTGGTCCACCTTTGCCGGCCGCGCGAACATCCTCGCCTTGCTGGCCCGCACAGATCCCGATGCGTCACGCGGGAATCGAGGCCTCTCGTTATTCATAATTCCAAAAGACCCCTACGACGGACATCATTTCGTGCATACCCAGCCGGAGGGCGGTTCGATCACTGCCACTGCGAACCCCACACCTGGATACCGGGGGATGCACTCCTTCACGTTGGCGATAGACCGCTACTTCGTGCCGGAAGAAAACCTTGTCGGCGGGGAGGCAGGCCTCGGCAGGGGCTTCTACCTCCAGATGGGCGGCTTCGCGGCCGGCCGCCTCCAGACCGGCGGACGGGCAATCGGCGTTGGTCAGGCCGCCCTCGAGAAGGCGTGCAACTACGCGCTCGACCGCAGGCAGTTCGGACGCGCGATCGCCGACTACCAGCTCACCCAGCACAAGATCGGGCGCATGGCGACGCACGTCGCGGCGGGCCGGCACCTCACCTACGCCGCTGCGCGCGCGATGGAGCGCGACGAGCGCGCGTCGCTGGAAGCCGCGATGTGCAAGCTTTTCGCCTCTGACGTCGCCGTCTGGGTGACGCAGGAAGCGCAGCTCATCCACGGCGGCTGGGGCTATTCCGAGGAGGACCCCGTCGCCCGCTACGTCGTCGACGCGCTCGTGCTCCCGATATTCGAGGGCGTGAAGCCGATACTCGAGCTCAAGGTGATCGCCCGCCAGCTACTCGCTGGTTAGTAGCACACGCCCTTCCGTGATCGATACCACTTTCGCCTGGGAGGGGGGCGAGGTCTCCGGCGCCTGGCACCGGCCCGAGGCCCCCGCGCGTGCTGCCCTAGTGCTCGCCCACGGCGCCGGCCACGGCATGAACACCCGGCTGCTCGTCGACATCGGCGAGGCGCTCGCTGAGCGGGGTGTCGCCGTCCTACGCTTCAATTTCCCGTACGCCGAGGTGGGACGGCAGAGGCCCGACCCTCAACCGCGGCTCGAAGCCTGTTACCGCGCCGTCGCGGAGGCCGTAGCGGCGGAGTTTCCGCAGCCGTTCGTCGGAGGGAAGTCGATGGGCGGCCGTATCGCCTCCAATATCGTCGCCGACGGGTTTCCAACCGCCGGACTCGCTTTGCTCGGCTACCCTCTGCACCCGCCCGGCCAGCCCGAGCGGATCCGCCAAGCTCATCTCAGACAGATCGATGCGCCGATGCTGTTCCTCCAGGGAACGAGGGACCCGTTCGCGACACCGGACCTGCTGCACCGCACGATCGCTGCTCTGCCTTTCGCTACGCTTCGTGAGATCGCGGGCGGCGATCACTCATTCAAAGTGAGGGGGCGGTCGAGCGCCGACGTAACGAAAGAACTGGCCGACGCGATAGACGAATTCATGGCCGCCCGGGCTCCCGAGACGAAGCCCCGCGCGCCATAATCCTAACGGCCGGCCTGACCGTTAAACTCGATGATTTTCCGCGGCTTGAGGCGTACGGAGATGGATTCCAGGCCGGACATGCGCTCCAGGTAACGGCGCGTCTGCTCCTCGTTCAGATAACGGGAAGCGATCCGTCGGCGATCCTCTTGAGAGAGAGACGGCCCGATCTCGGCTCTACCGCGCGCTGTCAGGTAGTAGTAGGGCAGCGAGCGCCTGTCGATGACCAGCGTGACCTCGGGGTTAGCGTCGATGTTGCGGTGCTTCTGCGAGCCGCGACCCGTGGACATGACGAATACGCCGTCTGCGTAGATGTACCAGATGGGCGCAGCGTGCGCCCGGCCGCGGCGGTCCACGGTGGCAAGCACCGCGACGTTTCCTTCCCGCAGGAACGCCTCTTGCGCTTCGTTTGGACTCATGCGAGGATTCTATGTTATCGCCCCGCGTATCTGTCAAACGCCCGCCTGGCTCTGGTAGAATCGAGGCGCGTGGCCAAGCAGCAGGCGCGCCGAGCGGGCGTAGCTCAGCGGTAGAGCATCTGCTTCCCAAGCAGAGGGCCGTGGGTTCGAGTCCCATCGCCCGCTCCAGCTACGAAAATCGACTGACATCGACCGCCATAAGACGGTCTATTTCGTGCAAGCTTGGAAGCGTCGCCCTATCACCTCGTCCCACCTGAATGGCGGTCCGGCGGTTTGACACCAACCCGCCGGCAGGCGCACAATCGAGCGCTGAATAGCCAGCAGCCCATCAACGAAGGAGGTCGCCTTGGCCGAGGAGAGTATCAACGTAGCCCGCGAGAACATCGAGGCGTTTAACGCGGGTGACTGGGACCGTGTCAAATCGACCCTGGCGGCGGACTCCGTCTACGACGAGGTTGGGACGCAGCGCCGAATCCAGGGAGCCGATCAGATTATTGACGCTTTCAAGGGGTGGAAGCAGGCAATGCCCGACGTCAAGGGGACCGTGACGAACGCGCTGGCCAGCGGCAACACCGCCACGCTCCAGATAACCTGGGAAGGCACTCAAACGGGACCGCTGGCTGGGCCGGGCGGCACCATTCCTCCTTCCGGGAAGCGTCAAGTCACCCGTGCCGCGTTCATAGCTACTGTTGAGCAAGGCAGAATCAAAGACGCCTATCAGTACTTCGACATGATGACGCTGCTGCAGCAGCTGGGCGCAGCCCCACAGTAATCGAGCACCAGCGACAGACGTTTCCCCCGACGAGATCGCTTTTCCTGCGGTCCTGAGCGGGTTTATCTAACGCTGACCGCAGTGGAATTCTAGAATTTTTTGATCTAGCAGAAGTTGCGAAACAAACTGCCGTCCCGCCAGAATTGACCCATCATGGGCTTCTGCTCAGGGCGCTCGCCTTAATAAGGAGGAGGAGATGGCCGAGATCAAAGTGTACGGTGCTCCCTGGTGCCCCGACTGCAAGCGGGCGAAGAAATTCCTCGGCGAGCAACGCGCCGCCTACGACTGGACGGACATTGACCAGGACCCGGAAGGAATGCGCTTCGTCGAGCAGCTCCAGAACGGCGGCCGCACCATCCCCACGATCGTATTCGCCGACGGCAGCCACCTGCTCGATCCTTCCAACGCCGAGCTGGCGCGCAAGCTGGGCCTTCAGCTCAAGGCGCAGCGGCCTTTTTACGACCTGGTCATCGTCGGCGGCGGGCCGGCCGGCCTGACGGCAGCCATCTACGCCGCGCGCGAGGGCATCGACTGCCTGGTCATCGAAAAGAGCGCGCTGGGCGGAAACGCCGGCGTGACCGAGCGCATCGACAATTACCCGGGCTTCCCGGAGGGCATCGGCGGAGGGGAGCTCGCCGACCGCTTCATCGCCCAGGCCCGGCGCTATAACGTCGAGCTGCTCTCGGCTGTGGGCGTCGAAAGCGTAGCTGCGGACGGCGAGGACCTGAAAATCATGTCCGACCAGGGACACGAATACGGGGCTCATTCTGTTCTTATCGCCACAGGGTCGGCCTATCGTCGCCTGGGCGTCCCCGGCGAGGACGGCCTCATTGGGGCGGGCGTTCACTTCTGCGCGACCTGTGATGGCCCCTTCTACAAGGGCGCCGACGAGCTGATGGTGATCGGCGGTGGCAATTCCGGGCTTGAGGAAGGGCTCTTCCTTACGCAGTTCGCGAAGAAAATTCGCGTCCTGGAGCGCGGCCCGGAGCTGAAGGCGTCGCGCCTTCTCCAGGATAAGGTTAGAAATCACCCGCAGTTCGACGTGCACACGAGCACGCAGGTGACGGAGCTCAAAGCGAAGAACGGCAAGCTCGGAGAGGTGCTCGCGAAAGACCGGGCGACGGGTGAGAGCAAGACTTTCCACCCGGCCGGGGCGTTCGTCTTCATCGGGCTCGATCCGAACACCAAGTTCTTGCGGGGCTCTGTCTCGCTGGATAATGCAGGCTTCATCGTTACCGATGAGGTGTTCCAGACATCGCTCCCCGGCGTCTTCGCCGCCGGCGACGTCCGTCTAGGCTCGACCAAGCAGCTCGCAGCCGCTGTCGGTGAGGGCGTGGCGGCGCTCCTCCACATCCGCCAACACCTCCAGAAGCACTCGCATATCGGTAAACGCGAGGGGGCGATGGCCGCCTGACGCCAACGCCCGACGACAAGTCTTCGTATGATAAGGCGGATGTCGGACGAGCCTTATCCTCCCATAGGCGACTACGCGCTGCTGGGCGACATGCATTCCTGCGCGCTGGTATCCAAGTCCGGCTCGGTTGATTGGTGCTGCTGGCCCCGCTTCGACAGCCCCTCTGTCTTCGGCCGTCTGCTCGACTGGGAGAAAGGCGGGCACTTCCAGCTCGCCCCGCGGGGCGTCCGGTCCGTCAGCCGGCGCTACGTTCCGGGGACGAATGTCCTGCAGACGACCTTCGAGACGGATTCGGGCTCCGTTCAGCTGAGCGACTTCATGCCGGTCCACCCCCACTCGCGGCCCGAGCAGCCGCGCGAGGTGGGGACGCGCCAACAGATCGTTCGCATCCTCGAGTGCACCAGCGGGAGCGCGGACGTTGTGCTCGAATGTCACCCCCGCTTCGATTACGGCACAATAGTGCCCCACGTCGAGCTGTCCGCGCCTAACTCGGGGTTCGCTCACGGCGGCTGCGATGCCGTCTCCATCTGCTGCTCGGCGCCCCTCCAGGAGGTTGAGGGTGGGTTCCACATCGAACCGAGGCTGAGCGCTGGGGAAAAGCTGGCTGCCGCGGTCAAATACGAGTCGCTATTCTCTCACGAGGCTCAAGCACTGGACCTCGCGGAGCTCGAGGAGCGCCTGGAGGAGACCGTGCGCTTCTGGCGACAATGGTCCTCCGCCTGCAGTTATGACGGGGAGTATCTCGAGGATGTTTTGCGGTCTGCTCTGACGATAAAGGCGATGACGTACGCTCCCTCGGGCGCGCTGCTCGCCGCCGCGACCACCTCCTTGCCGGAGGTGATCGGCGGAGAGCGGAACTGGGACTATCGCTTCACTTGGATTCGGGACGCCACCTTCGCCCTATACGCCCTGGGTATTCTCGGCTATCGGGAGGAAATGGAGGCGTTCAAGGACTGGCTGGAATGGAGCACCGTGGGCCGCGCCGCCGACCTCCAGCTTATGTACGGCATCGGCGGAGAACGCCGCCTCACCGAATTCGATCTCCCCGAGCTTGAGGGCTATCGTGGCTCGCGACCTGTGCGTGTTGGCAACGGCGCCTACTCGCAGTTCCAGCTGGACATCTATGGGGAGATCCTGGACTCGGCGCACGTCTACCGCCGGTTCGGTGGCGAGATGGACGAGAAGTACTGGCAGTATCTACAGCGCGTTGTCGACTTCGTGATCGAGCACTGGCGCGAACCCGACGAGGGCATCTGGGAGACTCGTGGCGGCCGGCGGCACTTCGTGTTCTCCAAAGTCATGTGCTGGGTGGCGCTCGACCGCGCGATCAAGGCCGCCCGGGCGCTCAACCTGCCCGGCGACGTCGAGAAGTGGCGCGCCGTGCGGGCGGAGATCAAGGCTGATGTGCTACAGAAAGGATTCGACTCTGAGCGCGGCGTCTTCGTCCAGTCCTACGGGAGCAAAGCGCTAGACGCCAGCAACCTGATGCTGCCGCTGGTCGGGTTCATCCGGGCGGACGACCCGCGCATGCGGGCAACGATCGAGGCGACTGAGCGCGAGCTGACATCGCCGCACGGCTTCGTCTACCGCTACCTGGGGATGGACGACGGCCTCGAAGGCAAAGAGGGAACCTTTACGATCTGCACCTTCTGGCTAGCGGACAATTTCATCGCCCTGGGCGAACTTCAGAAGGCTCGCGCGCTTTTTGGGAAGCTTCGCGGCTACGCCAACGACCTCGGGTTATTCAGCGAGGAGATCGACGCTGACACCGGCGCGATGCTTGGCAACTTTCCGCAGGCGTTCAGTCATCTGGCCTTCATTAACACTGCAGTGCTGCTGCATAAGGCCGAAGTCCACGGCTTTGCGCTGCCGAGGGCGGAGAAGCAACCGGGGCGATGAAAGCAGTCGTCGTCGCGCCGGGGCAGGCGGGTAGCGGCCGGCTGCAGGAAGTCCCCGACCCGACCCGGCGGTCGGGTGAGGTGCTCGTCCGCGTGCACGAGATCGGTATTGACGGGACCGACGCTGAGATCCTCGAAGGACAGTACGGCGAGGCGCCTCCCGGCGACGATTACTTGATCATCGGGCACGAGTCGCTCGGACGGGTGGAAACCGTCACCGACGGCGCTGAGGACCTCGCGCCCGGCGACTGGGTTGTAGCGATGGTACGCCGTCCCGATCCTGTTCCATGCCGGAATTGCGCCGCCGGCGAGTGGGATATGTGCCTGAACGGCCTATACACGGAACGAGGAATCAAGGGGCTGCACGGCTTCCTGGCCGAATACTACGTCGAGCAGCCGCGCTACCTGGTGAAATTGCCGGGCGAGCTGGCCGCCGTCGGCGTGCTCCTCGAGCCGCTCACTATCGCGGAGAAAGCAGTGGACCAGATCCAACGCATCCAGTCGCGGCTGGTCTGGGAGCCGAAGCGGGCGGTCATTCTCGGGTCCGGCCCGGTCGGGCTTCTCGCGGCTATTCTGCTCCGCCTGCAGGATCTGGACGTCCATGTTTATGACCGCGCGGGACCCGGCCCAAAGAGCGCGCTGGTAGAGGCAATGGGAGCGCATTACATCTGGGCAGAGAAACGCCGCCTCGGCCATAAGCTGGCCAACGAGATCGGCCCTGTCGACATCATCTTCGAGGCGACAGGGTACAGCCCACTGGCGTTCGACGCCATTGACACAGTCGCGCCGAACGGGATCGTCTGCCTCTCCGGCGTCAGCGGCGGCGGCCGCAGGCTGGAAGTTTCGGCGGATCACCTGAACTTGGAGCTGGTCCTGGGAAACAGGGTCGTCTTCGGCACCGTAAACGCAAACCGGCGCCATTTCGAATCCGGAGCGCGGCATCTGAACGAGATCGAGGCGTGCTGGCCCGGCCTCCTTCCGCGCATAATCACCGCGCGGCTTCCCATCGAGCAGTTTGCCGAAGGTGTTCTGCGGGGGCCGAACGATGTCAAGAAGGTGGTCGAAGTCGCTCCCATCACCGTCAGCGGAGCGATCGATGGTGACGAGCGAACATAGTCAGGCGGCGTCAATCCGTTCGAGCAGTTCCGCGTACTGAGCGAGGTGCCTGAGCGGGACGTACTCCGTTCTCACTCGCTCGCGCGCTTGCTCACCCAACTGCTGCCTTAGCGCCGCGTCTGACAGCAAGCGTCCCAGTAAGGACGCGAACGATTCCAGGTCATTGGGGTCTTCCAGCAGCAGGCCGTTAACATCGTTGGTGATCTGATCCTGGATGCCGCCTACCGCGCTGGCTAGCACCGCTCGCCGCTTCCACATGGCCTCGGTGACTGTCAGCCCAAAGCCCTCTCGAACGCTCTTCTGTACGACAACGGTTGCCTCCCTCTGCAAGGCGTTAACGATCGCGCCGTTCTCTTCGAGATCCGCCGTCGGCAAGCTGGCGAGGTGCACGCGGTCTCGGATCGCATGCGGAAGCGCTCGCCAGCGGTCGACCACCCCATCAAGTGTTTTAGCCGACTCTGGATCGTCCTCGATCGCGTGGACATTCGGGCCAGCCAGAATCAGCTCCGCGTCGAGGTGCGGCTCCATTTCAGCGAGGCGCGCGAAACCCCGCATTACGCCCGCGGGATCCTTCAACGGGTCCCATCTGGAGACCTGAACGACGAGCGGAGCATCCAGGGACGGAACCGGACCGAGCCCGATTACATCGACGCGGCGGTCTACACGGCCAGGCGACCCATCGAGCCGTACGAACGTCGGCAACGCCTCGGAAGGATCACCGCCAACGAGCCCAGTATGGAGCAAGATCGCGCGTGCAACGTCGTCTTCCAGGTGCTGGTTCTTGGGCGAGAATGGGTCGATCGATGGGGGAATTATCGTGCTCCGGTCATGATTGCAGACATCGGGAACGTACTGCTGTCGTGTGAAAACAGTGGCAGCGGCATCGCAGATGTATGGCGCCAGGAAGTTCCAACCCAGGTCGGTCTCCGGATTCGGGATATCGGCGCCGATATGACATCTCCAGATGACGATTGCCCCAAGTCCGCTCAGCGTGGGAGCGAGTCCTGCTGTCTGGGGATCGTGGAGGACTACAACGTCTCGCGGCCGGACCAGAGCGCTGATCTCGTCCGCGTTCGCACGGAGCACGTTCTCGTAAACAGCTCGTTCATCTACTGAGAGCGGCGAGCCGTCGCCGTATGAACCGTGGAGCGCATGGTGAAGCCGCTTGGTGATGCGAAAGAAGTCCGACGTGCCCCCGATCACGACCCAACGGGAATCGATTCCGAACCCGCGTACATAGGGCAACACTGAACGGAGCATCTCAGCGACTCCGCCGCCTATCGCGGTCGAGTTCACGCTCCATACAGCGCGTCCGGTCAGGCGCGAGCTCATTTCTTCACCCAGTCGCCTGGCCCGCGCGATGGGTTCGGCGCCGGTAATCGAAAGGAATCGATCAATCGGCTGCGCGCCCACCTCTACTTCCTGGATGCGTATCACGCTGCCATCTTAAATAGCACAACGGGTTGACTGCTATCTTCAGGCTACAGGGACGGTCCGGTAATAATGATCGCGTTACACGCTGATATGCACTTCCCCGAGTGTCTCCGTGAGGCGATGGTTCTCCGAATAATCAACCGGCACGGCGATGATCGAAGGCACATCTAACCTCAGCGCCTCCTTTAACGCCGCCGGAAATTGATCGGCGGCTTTGATCGAGAACGCCGGGAGGCCGAATGCCTTGGCGAGCCCGACGAAATCTGGATTGCCAAAGTCCACGCCGTAGGACCTCCCAAACCTCGCCTCTTGCTTCCATTGAATCGAGCCATACGCCCCGTCCACCCAGACGACCGTGACGAAGGCGGTGCCTAACCGGCGAGCCGTTTCTAGCTCCTGCACATTCATGAGAAAGCCGCCGTCCCCGGTAACGACTACGACACGCCGGTCGGGCTCCGCAATCCTCGCTGCGATTCCACCGGGCACGCCGATGCCCATCGTTGCGAAGCCGTTTGAGATGATCACTGTGTTCGGCAGTTCAGCCGGGAAGAGGCGGGCGATCCACAGCTTGTGCACGCCGACGTCGCTGATTAGGATGTCTTCGGCAGAAAGCGTCTCTCGCATGTCGTGCAGGATGCGCTGGGGCTTCAGGGGCACGGCGTCCGATTTGGCGTAGGCGTTGAGTTCTGCGAGCACGGTGCTCTCGAGGCGTGCCTCATCGAACAAAGCCTCCCGCTGCCCACAGCACCCCGTTAGGGCTTTTAGCGCCTCGCCGATCTCGGAGACAATCTCCACATCCGGCTGATAGTGCTCGTCGACTTCAGCCGGCAACGTGTCAATGTGGATGATCCGTTTGTCCCGGGCGAGGTTCCAGAGACGCGGAGCAAATTCCACGAGGTCGTACCCGACGGCGATGACGAGATCGGAATCAGCAAGGCCGCACATCTCGTAATCACGGTTCTGCAAGCCGACGGTCAGCCGGGCGAGCGGGTTCCTGTACCCCATCACGCCCTTGCTCATGAAGGTGTTGGCAGCAGGTATGCCGACCGTTTCGGCAAATCGCCTCAGTTCGTCCGCCGCTCGTCTGCGCACCACACCGTTGCCGGCGAGGATCATGGGCCGCTCCGCACGCTCGATTAGCTCCCCCGCGGTCTCGATTGCGTGGTCAGCCGGGCGCGGATATTCGAGGCGTCTAACGGTCAGCGGCTGCCCTTCAACACGCTGGGCGGCCACCTCCTCCGGCAACTCGATGTGGGTCGGCCCAGGCTTTTCGGTCTCCGCGACCTTGAACGCCTTGCGCACGACCTCGGGCACTACCTCAGGCTCCATGACACGCGCCTGCCACTTGGTGATCGATCTGAAGATCTGGGGCGTGCTGACGTATTGGTGCGCCTCCTTGTGGATGCTCGACAGGTCGGTCTGGCCGGTAATCGCGACGAGCGGGGCGTGGTCAAGGAATGCGTCGGCCACGCCCGTCACGAGATTGGTGGCACCCGGTCCGAGGGTTGCCAGGCAGACACCCGCCCGTCCGGTGAGCCGTCCGTAGACGTCGGCCATCAAGGCAGCACCTTGCTCGTGGCGGGTTGGAATAAACGCTATCTCGCTGGACGACAGCGCATCAAGCAGCGACAGCGTCTCCTCGCCCGGTACACCGAATACCTGCTCGACGCCCTCATTTTCGAGGCATCTGACAAGCAAATCGGCGGCTCGCTGCATCTTGGGGGTCGGGCTCGAAAAAGGCAATCCTCTTGTTAGGTTTCAAGTATACCCGGACATGCACATCCGGCCCGCCGAGTGCTTAAACTGAAGGTGGAAGCAGAGGTCAACACCAGGAGGTATGGGCAGATGGCCCTGCAATCGATTAACCCCGCCACAGAGGAGATTCTAGAGACGTTCGAGGAATTCTCTTCGGACCGGCTCGATCAAGCGCTTGAGCGCGGAGCACGGGCTTTCGACGAATGGCGCCACGTCTCATTCGCAGAACGCAGCACGCTGATGCACAGCGCGGCCGGCCGTCTGCGTGAGCGAAAGGCCCGGCTGGCGGGCTTGATCACCACCGAAATGGGAAAGCCAATCGTAGAGGCTGAAGCGGAGATCGAGAAGTGCTCCTGGAACTGCGATTTCTACGCTGACAACGCCGAGCAATTCCTTGCCCCGCAGAGTACGCTGTCAAACGCGGCCGAGAGTTACGTTGCGTTTGAGCCGCTCGGGCCAGTTCTGGCAATCATGCCCTGGAACTTCCCTTTCTGGCAGGTGCTTCGCTTCGCTGCTCCCACCCTCATGGCCGGAAACACCGCGTTGCTGAAGCATGCATCAAACGTCTCTCAGTGCGCTCTCGCCATCGAGGAGACGTTTCTCGCGGCCGGTTTCCCGGAGGGCGTCTTCCAGACGTTGCTCGTCTCGAGCCAGCAGACAGAGGTATTGATCGATGACCCCCGCATCCGCGCGGTCACCCTTACCGGCAGCGACATCACCGGCAGCAAGGTAGGCGCGGCGAGCGGGCGGGCGCTTAAGAAGTCCGTCCTCGAGTTAGGGGGCTCTGATCCCTTTATCGTGCTGGCCGATGCCGATGTCACCGCGGCTGCCGAAACCGGCGTTCGGGCCCGCAACCAGAACGCGGGGCAGAGCTGCATCGCCGCCAAGCGCTTCATTGTGGTCGAAAGCGTGGCTGATGAATTCGAACAGCGCTTCAATGACGGCGTCGCGCATCTGAAAATCGGCGACCCGATGCAGCGAGAAACGCAAATCGGGCCGCTCGCTCGGGGCGACTTACGGGACAGTCTCGAAGAGCAGGTCCGGCGCTCAGTGGACGAAGGCGCTCACGTGGCGTTGGGCGGGCATCGCAGGGAGGGACGGGGCTACTTCTACGCGCCCACTGTGCTTACCCGGGCAACGCCCGTAATGACGGCCGCGCGAGAGGAGACGTTCGGCCCGGTCGCGGCCGTCATGCGCGCGAGAGATACGGACGAGGCTGTCACGATCGCCAACCAGACTCCTTTTGGCCTGGGCGCAAGCCTATGGACGCGCGACATCGATCGGGCCCGCTCGCTCGCCAGGAGAATCCAGGTAGGGAGCGTATTTATTAATGGTATGGTCGCGTCCGACCCCCGATTGCCCTTCGGCGGGATAAAGCGGAGCGGGTATGGGCGGGAACTGTCCGCGTTCGGAATCCGTGAGTTCGTGAACATCCAGACCATATGGATCGGTCCGGCGAGCGGGTCAGGCCAGCCAGTCGCATCGGTCGAGTGAAGCCAATCGTCCATTCCCACGGCGTCACTGACAACCCGCCGTCATACTCAAGGTTATAGACTGGCGATAGACTGAATTTGAGGATCAGCGGAGGATTGCTAATGGTCGATGGGTCCACCCCTAACCCATCCCGCATGACGAGTCCCGGATACGGCTTCGAGAACTCGACATCGCGTCCGGGCGCACGGTTCCCCTGGAGTCGCGTTGAGGAGGCGCTTGCCGGTGCCCGCAATTACTGGATCGGGACCGTAACACCCAAGGGACGTCCTCACGCGGCGCCGGTGTGGGCAATATGGCTGAACGGCAGCGTCTACTTTTCGACGGGAAAGGACTCGCGGAAGGGCCGCAACCTGGCCCTCAACCCGCACGTCACTCTGCACGTCGAAACTCCAGACCGTTCGGTCGTGATCGTCGAAGGACGAGCCGAAGAGATCAGCGACGAGGCGAAGCTAAGCCCCGTTTGGGATGCCTACAATCGGAAGTACAACTGGGAGGTCTCGGGATACCCGTTCTATATGGTCAGGCCAGCGGTCGCGTTCAGCTTCGAGGAGCAGCTGGGCGAGACGGCGACTCGGTGGACCTTCGCGCCTTAGTGTTTGGATCGCGGCGGACCCGGATACGGGCCGCGACGTTCAAGCCGAGGGAAACTAGATCCCGGCCGGTGTTGATGGCGATCAGTCCAGTCGACTGTACCTTCTCGTCCACCGTGATCGCCTGTCCTGGGCGCACGCCATGCCGGTCGAGATAGCGCAACAGCTCGAGGTCTTCCTCCAGCTCCTCCGATATGAACTCGACAGTCGCGCTATTCCCCGCTTCGAGAGTGTCCATCGGGACCAGGTCGGGGCTCAGGACGGCGCCGGTGCCGGGAATGGGGCTACCGTGCGGACAGGTCGTCGGATTGCCGAGGAGGGAGAAGATGCGGCCCTCGATCGCCGGCGTGAGGCCGTGCTCGAAATGATGCGCTTCATCGTGCGCTTCCGCCCAGCCCAACCCAAGGACATCGTTCAGGAACCGCTCCGAGAGGCGGTGTCGCCTCGCGACCTTCTCTGCCAGGTCGCGTCCTCGCTTCGTCAGGTGGATCGTCTTCTTGACGTCGACGCTGACAAGGCCATCGCGCGCCATGCGCCGAACAGTTGCCCACGCGGTCGGCGGAGTTACGCGCATCCAGCGAGAGAGCCGGGCCGAGATGATTCGCTCGCCTTCGGTCTCCAAGCTGTAAATAGCCTGAAGATAGTCCTCTACTTTCGGGGACGGAACTGATGCGTCACGCACAGCGCCTCCAGTTAGTGGTCATGCTGACAGTGTAACGCTAACGCGGACTAGGTCAGACGACGGCGCACTAGAGATTAGTAGGGGGCCTGGGTCGCGCCTGCGGCCTTGACGGTGATTTCGATAGTCGTCTCGATATCGCCTGGAACGTAGCATTTGATCTCGTAGGTGCCGGGCTCATCGGGTACGTCGAAACCGACCTCGCGGGTCTTTCCCTCAGGAACGACGACCTCCTCGAGCTTCGTGCCGCCCTCGCCCTCGACTTCGTAGGGCTCCTTACCGCTCTCGTTCTTGACTACTAAGTTGAGCTTCTCTCCGGCGGTGGCTTCCACGGTCTTTGGAGAGCATCCGGCCTGGCTCTGCGTGATGGGGACTTCGCGTCCGCCCTCGCCGCTGCTGCCGCACGCGACGCCAATGACCAACGTAGAGACGAGTGCGGCTGGTGCGGTGAGCCTCGCGATCATCTAGTCTCGACGAGCACCCCGGGCTCGGGAGTAGCCGGCGACGACGGCTCAACTGGCCTAGGCAGCCGGGGCGTTGGCCAGAGCAGATAGGCAGCGAGTACCACCACTAGGTACGTCCAGTAGAGAACGATCTGAGAGATCGCGGGCGCTGCGTCGTACCCGAGAACGGTATGCAAGAACTTGCCCAGCGTGGAAGTCATGGATATGAAGGACTCGCTGTCCCACGGACGGAAGCCCAGCTCAGAAATGAGCGTAGCCTCGTGCAGGGCGGTGAGTGCGTTGGTAAGAAGCCCGGCGGCGAGCACCATCAGCGCGATTGCAGAGCCAAGGAAGAACTGCCTAAGCGGCAGTTTCGCCGAGCCGTAGTAGAGAATCACCCCAGCCGCGGCTGCAATCACAAAGCCGAGAATTCCGCCAATCACGAACAAGCCGTCGGAACTCTGGTTCGTGGAACCGGCGAAGAGAAACAACGTCGTCTCGATGCCTTCCCGGCCAACGGAGGAGAATGCCAGCAGAGCCAGCGCCGCCACGGAGCCGCGGGATAGCGCAACGTCGATCTGATGCTTGAGCTCCGTGGAGATGCCGGCGGAGTTGCGCTTCATCCAGAACAGCATCCACGTCAGAACACAAACCGCGAACAGCATGGTGAAGCCTTCGAACGCCTCGAGGACTCGTCCGTCGAGCTCACGGGAGGCGATCTCGAGCCCGGCACCCACAGCGAGCGAGAGGGCTGCCGCCGCGGCCACACCGTACCAAATCTCGCGGAAGTGGCGCTTCTGATCAATCCGCCTCAGGTAACCAAGAAGTATAGTCACGATCAGGGCGATCTCGATGCCCTCACGGGCGGTGACCAGCAGCGAAAAGAGCATTACGGGCGAGAGGGCGAGCAGCAGGGCGGATTCATTAGTACAGGCTTACCTTAAAAGTGTGGCCGCACTAAAGTCAAGCCCCTTGTGAAAAGTGTCGCAATCGGCGCGTCACGCGGGGCGTGCGAGTCGCTCCGACACCGATGCGCAAAATCTGCACCTTGACGTGCTATATTGACGCTCTCACAGCAAATGCTTCTGGTTGCGCGCAAGAACCTGTTCTCCGAATGGACGAGACTCGTAATCTCGGTTGGAGGCGTCGCCCTTTCAGTCTTTCTCATCAGCCTCTTGCTGTCTCTATATCGGGGCTGGGATGAGAAGGTGGGCGGGTTCGTCGAACATTCGAACGTCGACCTCTGGCTGGGCAGCGAGGGCGCCGAGGACTTTCTGACTGCCGCCTCCCTTCTGCCAACCGAAGGGAAAGAAGCGGAGCAGGCTAAGGAATACTTGAACGCCTATCCTTCAATTGACCAGTGGAGCCCGATGATCGTTCGACTCATGCAGGGCGTACGGGTCGATCGGATATCGGCCACGGAAGAGAAGATCGGCAGCAAGATAGACATTCACTTTATAGGCTTCGACCCAAATACGCGCTTGGGAGGACCAATTGAGGTGATAGAAGGCCGAGACACCCCGGGGCCCGGCGAGGTGATCATCGACGAGAAGCTGGGCGACCGCCACGGCATCGGTATCGGAGATACTCTGCGTGCAGGTGGGCGCGACTGGACGGTTGTTGGAAAGTCCAGGGGCGGAGACTTCATCGCGACACAAACTGTGTTCGTGTCGCATGCGGAGGCGCAGGCGGCTCTCAGGATGCAAGGAGCGACGACGTTCTACGTAATAAAGGTGCGCCAAGGCGTCGATCCTGCACAGCTGGGAGCTGCGCTGGAGGATCAGGCCGCACGAAATGAGGCGCCGATTGTTACGCACACACGCGAGGAATTCGCAAAGAGCACGCGGGACCGGGTGACGAGCAACGTCCTGCCCATCCTGTTCGTGGTCCTCGGACTGGCGTTCATTGTCGGAGTGTCCGTTGCTGGACTAACGATCTACACGGCGACCATCGAGAAGGCCCGCGAATACGGGATTCTAAAAGCCGTGGGATTTCGCAATACATACCTCTACCGCGTTGTCTTCGAACAAAGCGCCGTCACCGCGTTGCTGGGCTTTGCTGTGGGCATAGGATTGACGGTGGGCATCGGTCCATTTGCGTCCGATTACGTTCCGCAGTTCGTGCTCTTCACGCGCTGGCAGGACGTTCTCCTGGTGGCAGGCGTAACCGTCGTAATGGCCTTGATTGCAGCCTACATACCGGTCCGTAGGCTAGGAGCGATCGATCCGGTCAGCGTGTTTAAGGGGTAGAGAGCCACCGTGAGCACTGTATTACGCATGACTCAAGTGACAAAAACATATGGCGGTGGCGACGCTGCCGTCCATGCCCTCGACGACGTTGACTTCAACATTGAAGCAGGTGAGGTAGTGGTTGTTATGGGGCCGTCCGGCGCTGGCAAGACGACGTTCCTCACCATCGCGGGGGCGCTTCTGACCCCGACCAGCGGGACCGTTGAGATCTCAGGTGTAAACATCACGGCCCTGAGCGAGAAGGAATTGCCCGACGTCCGACGTGAACGGATCGGGTTCGTCTTCCAGAGCTTCAACCTTCTCGAAGCTCTAAGCGCCATCGAAAACGTCACGCTCGTCATGACCGAGGGCAGTCCCAAGAGCCGCGGCGCGGTCAACCGCGCCAGCGAGCTCATGAACATGCTCGGACTCGGTCACCGGCTCAAATCGCTGCCCAGGAACCTCAGCGGAGGAGAGAAGCAGCGTGTCGCCATCGCCCGCGCCCTCGCTAATAACCCCGATCTAATCCTCGCTGACGAGCCGACAGCTAACCTCGATTCCAAGCGCGGCCGAGAGGTCATGCAGTTGTTGCGTCAGATCGCCTTTGAGATGCACAAGGCCGTCGTAATCGTCTCCCATGACCACCGCACTCGCGAAATCGCAAGTCGCATCGCTTGGTTGGAGGATGGCACTTTCCGGCCCGATGTTGCGACGGACCGCGATCCAGTCTGTCAGCGCGTAGTCGAGGTCCAGGGCTCGCCCGCGTTCAGTTACGAAAGCCGTTCCTACTACTTCTGCTCGACTCAGTGCCTCGAGTTATTCAAAGCAGATCCAGCGCAGCAGTTGGCTGGCAAGCGTCAGTAGTACGCTTCGCCCCTGTGCTAAGCTGACATCCAGACGATGACTGTCGCTCGGGACTTCCGTGACGGAACCGTAGCCACCCCTTTCCTTGAAGGCGAGCCTGTACCTGCTCTTACTTCGACAATAAACTCTGCCGAGCCCCAGTTCACCCGCAATCACACGCGGATGCGCGCACTCGTGGAGCAGCTTCAGGACGCGCTGGCGGCCGTCCGTGCAGGCGGCGGCAAGGAGATGACCGAGCGCCACCGCTCTCGCGGGAAGCTGACCGCCCGCGAGCGCATCGACCACCTACTGGATCCTGCTACTGCCTTCCTCGAGCTGAGCCCGCTCGCCGCCTGGGATATGTACGAAAATGAGGCGCCCGCCGCCGGCATAATTACCGGCGTCGGCCGCGTCTGCGGGCGCGAGGTCGTCATCGTCGCCAACGACGCGACGGTGAAGGGCGGCACGTACTACCCGATGACCGTGAAGAAGCACCTTCGCGCGCAGGAGGTCGCCGAGCAGAACAGCCTGCCCTGCGTCTACCTCGTCGACTCCGGTGGCGCCTTCCTCCCCCTTCAGGCTGACGTCTTCCCTGACCGCGAACACTTCGGGCGGATTTTCTACAACCAGGCGCGCATGTCCGCCAAAGGCATTCCGCAAGTCGCCGCCGTCATGGGCTCCTGCACAGCCGGCGGCGCCTACGTTCCGGCCATGAGCGATGAGACAGTAATCGTCGAAGGTACCGGCACGATCTTCCTCGGCGGGCCTCCCCTCGTGAAGGCAGCGACCGGCGAGGAAGTATCCCCCGAGGACCTCGGCGGCGCCCAAGTTCACACCCAGATCTCCGGCGTCGCCGACCACTTCGCCGCCGATGACGACGAAGCGCTGGCGATCGTGCGCAGCACCATCACCAATCTGGGACGTCCTCCGCAGCAGCTTCCGTGGCAAAGGGTGCCCGCAGAGGAGCCGCGATACGACGCGGCCGAGATTTACGGCATCGTACCCGCTGATCCCCGACGCTCCTTCGACGTGCGGGAGGTAATCGCTCGCCTCGTCGATGGCAGCCGCTTCCACGAGTTCAAGGCGAGCTACGGCGCGACGCTAGTCTGCGGCTTCGCCCGGATCGCCGGCTATCCCGTCGGGATCGTGGCCAATAACGGCATCCTGTTCTCAGAGAGCGCGCTCAAGGGCACGCATTTCATCGAGATGTGCGCCAAGCGCAAGGTCCCGCTCGTCTTCCTCCAGAACATCACCGGCTTCATGGTGGGCAAGAAGTACGAGCACGAGGGCATCGCCAAGCACGGCGCGAAGATGGTCACCGCGGTGGCCTGCGCGGAAGTGCCGAAGTTCACGGTGATCATCGGCGGCTCGTTCGGCGCGGGGAACTACGCGATGTGTGGCCGCGCCTACTCCCCTCGCTTCCTCTGGCTCTGGCCGAATGCGCAGACCTCCGTGATGGGCGGCCAGCAGGCGGCAAACGTCCTGCTTACCGTCCGCCTCGACAACCTGCACGCTGAAGGCCACGACATGACAAAGGAAGAGCAGACCGAATTCATGGCCCCGACGCTAGAGAAGTACGAGCGGGAAGGAAGCGCTTACTACAGCACCGCCCGCCTCTGGGACGACGGCATCATCGACCCGATCGACACGCGCATGTACCTCGCGCTCGGCCTCAGCGCCGGGCTGAACGCGCCCATCCCGGAAACGACGTTCGGCGTCTTTCGCATGTAGATGGCACCCGACCAGCACGTTCGCCTCACTCCGCTACTACGCCGCTCAGTCGAGGGCCCGGTCGCGACGGTCACGATGGTTCGTCCCGACGTTCACAACGCCTTCAATGAGCACCTCATCGCCGGACTGCACGATGCCTTTCGCTTACTCGCAAGCGATGACGGCGTGCGCGTCGTCGTCCTCGCCGGCGAGGGCAAGTCCTTCAGCGCCGGCGCCGACCTCGACTGGATGCGGCGCGCGGCCTCGTTCAGCGAGGAGGAGAACGTGCGTGACGCCGCGGCGGCCGCGGCCCTCTGGCGCGCTGTCGCGGAGTGCCTGAAGCCGGTCGTCGCCCGCGTGCACGGCAACGCCTTCGGCGGCGGCGCAGGACTCGTCGCCGCCTCGGACATTGCCATCGCCGCAGAGAGCGCCATGTTCGGCTTCACGGAGGTGAGGCTTGGGCTCCTGCCGGCAACTGTGGCGCCACACGTGGTCGAGAAGATTGGCCCCGGCCGCGCGCTCCCCCTCTTCCTTACAGGCGAGCGGTTCGATGCTGAGCGTGCGCTGGCGATCGGACTCGTGCACCGGGTGGTGCCTCAAGAGCAGCTTGACGTCGCAGTCGGCACGGTCGTCGATCAATTACTCGCCGGCGGGCCAAACGCCCTTCGCGGCTGCAAGGAGCTGGTGCGCCGCGTCGCCTTCGCCGATCGGTCGAGGATCGATCAGTACGCCGCCGCACTTATCGCATCAGCGCGCGCGGGCGAGGAAGGCCGCGAGGGAGTGGCCGCCTTCCTCGAGAAACGTAAACCCGACTGGGTGGGCAGCTCCTGATGTTCTCGAGAGTTCTCATCGCGAATCGCGGCGAGATCGCCGTCCGCATCATCCGCACCTGCCGCGATCTCGGCATCGAGACGGTCGCGGTGTACTCGGACGCTGACCGGCGCGCTCTGCACGTCGTCGAGAGCGACAGCGCCGTCTACATCGGCGCGTCCCCGCCCGGCGAAAGCTACCTCCGCGTCGATTCAATCGTTCAGGCAGCGGTCGATAGCGGCGCCGAAGCCTTGCATCCCGGCTACGGGTTGCTCTCAGAGAATCCGGCGCTCGCCGAAGCCTGCGCCGAGGCAGGCATCGTCTTCATCGGCCCGCCTCCGCAGGCCATGCGCACCATGGGCGACAAGTCCGCCGCACGGGACCTCGCCGATTCCCTCGGCGTGCCGACCATTCCGGGTTATCACGGTGAGGGCCAGGACATTGCATTGCTCCAGGCCGAGGCCGAGAAGATCGGCTACCCGCTCATGGTCAAGGCCGCGATGGGCGGCGGCGGACGCGGCATGCGGCTGGTCGAGTCACCCGACGACCTAGAGAATGCCGTCGAGAGCGGCCACCGCGAGGCCGAGCGCGCCTTTGGCGACGGCCGCCTCCTCCTAGAGCGCGCCGTGCAGAACGCCCGCCACATCGAGGTCCAGGTCCTCGCGGACTCGCTCGGCAACACCGTTCACCTGGGCGAGCGCGACTGCTCCGTCCAGCGACGCCACCAGAAGGTCGTCGAAGAGACGCCTTCTCCCGCCGTCGATGATCAGCTACGCGTCCGTTTCGGCGAAGCCGCCGTCCGTTTGGCGAAGGCGGTCTCCTACCAGAGCGCCGGCACGGTCGAATTTCTCCTCGCCGCCAACGGTGACTTCTACTTTCTCGAGATGAATACCCGCCTTCAGGTGGAGCACGGCGTTACGGAGCTCGTAACCGGACTCGACATCGTGGCTCTCCAGCTCGCCATCGCCGCCGGAGAGGGACTCCCATTCGAGCAGAACGGCGTGACTTTCACCGGACATGCCATCGAGTGTCGCGCTTATGCCGAGGACCCCCTTAAGCATTACCTGCCGAGCCCCGGGCGCATTACGGCTTTCGAAACACCGGAGGGCGAAGGCATCCGGAACGACGTTGGCACCTACGCCGGCGACGAGGTCAGCACCTACTATGACCCGCTTCTCGGCAAGCTGCTGACTTGGGGCCACGACCGGGCAGAGGCGCTCCGCCGCATGGAACGCGCGCTCGCCGCCTATCGAGTTGAAGGCGTACACACGAACCTGCCGCTCCTCCGCGCCATCATCGCGCACCCCGATTTCTGCTCGGGGGAAGCGACCACCGAATTTCTCGATCTCCACGTAAGCCCGGAGGCGCTCGCTCTCGCGGCCACAGAGGAGGCACTCATTTCGACTTTCGGCGCGCTCGCCCTCGGCATCGATGACAGCACCCTGCCGGACCCCTGGCTGATGGCCGGCCCACACCGCCCCGGAGGCCGGATGGTGCTCGCCCTGCGCTCGGAAGGGACCCCCGAAGTCATCGAGGGCCAGCGCGTCGCCGGCAGCGCCAATGAATGGCGCATGAGTGTCCAGGGTCGCGACAGGAGCGTGCGGTTCTCTCGCGTTCCCCCCAACCGCATCATCGCTGAGACGGACGCTCGCGCCTGGCCGGCCGAGGTGAATAGGACTGCATCCGGCGTGGTCATCACGACGTCTGGCAGGGCGTTCTCGTTTGAATGGGCGTCTGGCGAAAGGCACGCCGCCCACACCGATGCACACCGGCAGCGCGGCCTGACCGCGCCGATGCCGGGCCTTGTCCTGAAAGTCTTCGTGCGGACAGGCGAGAAAGTGCGCGCGCACCAGGCGCTCATCGTGCTGGAGGCGATGAAGATGGAGCACAACATTGACGCGCCGTACGACGGGACCGTGAAGAAGGTCAACTGCGCGGAGGGCGGACGCGTGGCCGAGGGCGCGGTGCTAATCGAGCTGGAGCGACTCGCGGCGAAATGAGATTTCCCAATCGAGTCGTGATCACCGAGGTAGGGCCGCGGGATGGGCTCCAGAACGAGAGTCGCGCCATACCGCTCGACCGGAAGATCGCCCTGGTGGATGCTCTCTCGGCTTGCGGTCTGACCAGAATCGAGGCTGCATCTTTCGTAAGCCCCAAAGCCATCCCACAAATGGCTAACGCGGCCGAAATGATGGCGGGCATTCGGCGGCGCCCCGGCGTCACCTACGTCGGCCTAGTACCGAACGACGTAGGCGCCCGCAATGCGATCGAAGCTCGCGTCGATGAGATCGCCGTTGTTGTGTCAGCTAGCGAGTCACACAATCGCGCCAACGTCAACCGCACCGTCGCCGAATCGCTTGAGGCCATCCGCGGCATCGCCTCGTTATGTCGCGAAGCAAGCATACCCTGGACCGGCTACATCTCGACTTCCTTTGGTTGCCCCTATGAGGGGGCGGTGGATGTCGCCCGCGTGTTCGAGATTGCCGAGCGCCTGCGCGATACCGGTGCGGAAGCAATCGCCCTGGGTGACACGATCGGAATCGCGAATCCGCGCCAGGTCTTCGAGAGGGTAATTGAATTCTTCCACAAGCTTCCTGACATGCCACTGCGCCTGCATTTTCACGATACGCGCGGCATGGCGCTGGCAAACGTAATCGCCGCCATTGAGGCAGGCGCCAGCCAGTTCGACGGCTCTGTGGGCGGCCTCGGCGGTTGCCCCTATGCGCCGGGCGCCTCGGGCAACGTCGCCACCGAGGACCTCGTCGCGATGCTCCACGCCATGGGCATCGAGACGGGCGTGCAATTGGACGGGCTGCTTGACGCCGCCTGGCTCGCCGAAGAAATCGTCGACCGGCCGCTCGACTGCCGCGTCAAGCGCGCGTTCCGTCGCCCGGCGTCCAGCCAACACGCGGCTCAAGCGGATTATGTCTCCTGATCTGATCGACCCTTCAGAACGAAATACCCACAGAGAGGACGGGGACCTGGCGGACGGACTTCGCCGCCGGGACCCGCTTGCTATGGAGATTCTTTACGAAAGGCTAGGCCGTCAGGCCTTTGGTCTTGCCTATCGGATTCTCGGCGACGGCCCTTCCGCAGAAGACGCCGTCCAAGAAGCCTTGCTCACCGTCTGGCGACAGGCAGACCGGATCGACGCCGCTCGCGGAAGGCTCAACTCGTTCGTCCTGACCCTCGTACACCACAAGGCGATCGATGCTTTGCGAGTGAAACGAGGTCAACAGGCACGGCAGATCTCCGTAGACTTCGCGGAGGTCGAAAAGGTAGGCGCCGACTTCTCCGAGCGTGTGCTTCAGTCAATCGCGAGCGGCGAAGTGCGAGCGGCCCTGACGAGGCTCCCCGAAGAACAACGGCGTCCGATCGAGATGGCGTATTACGAGGGCCTGACGCACCTGGAGATAGCCGCGGCATTGGATCTGCCGCTGGGCACCGTCAAGAGCAGGCTTCGGCTCGGCCTCGAAAAGCTGAGGGTGGCACTGAGAGCTGGATCTGGTGATGAACTGCGACGAAGTTGAAGACATCTTAGGCGCCTACGCTCTGGATGCGTTGCCGGGCGAATTTTCGGCTGACGTCACGGCCCACCTCGCCACGTGCTCGAAGCACCCGGAGGCTGCCGAGTTGCGGGCCGTTGCGGGTGCGCTCGCTTTCGCCGCGCCGGAAGCTCAGCCATCCGCTGCCCTCAAGACGCGTCTGCTGGAGGCCCTTCGTGAGGAGTCAGAACCGGCCGATGCAGCCCCGCGACGCATCGGCATTCTCGGCTGGCTCAAGCCGCCGGTTCGCCAACGGGCGGTTCCGTACGCGCTGGCGGGGGCGCTTGTCATTGCCCTCATCGCGCTCGTCATCACTAACGTGGGGGGCTCCGATGAACCCCGCCGGGCCGCTATTTCTCTCTCGGGAGAGAACAATGCGGGCGCCGTCGTATACGAGCTGGAAGACGGGATAATCGTCCTCGACGCAGAAGGACTGAAGCCGTTGGACACTGCCCAAACGTACCAGCTCTGGTCGATTGCCTCCGGGAAGCCTTCGAGCCTCGGCCTTATCGGCACCGCGCCGAACGGCGAGGCGCTCGCGGTCGTGCGGGCTGATCTGAACGCCATCGAATCACTCGCCGTAACGATCGAGCCGGCCGGTGGCAGCATCGCACCCACTACTGATCCGGTCCTCGAAGGCAAAGTCTGATCGCCCCGAGCTAGATTCCAGAATTTCTCCCGCAGGCAGGTGATCTGCCTCCTCTCTTCCTGCGAACTACTAGCAGATGGCGTCGCCTGGTTAACGTCCGACGCCACCAAGCCTCGCCGGCAACGGGCTTCGACGATCTTCAAGAATGGGAGGTTATGGGATTGCGAAAGCTACTCTTTTCCATTTCGCTTACGCTTATGGCTGCGGCGGCGATGATTGCGGTCATCGTCGGGGAACCGTCGTCTAACTCGGAGGCTTCGAGCCACCGCGACGCCCCACTGATTACGGAGGACCCGACAGCCGACAACACGGACGTCTACGCCTTCGTGAGCACCGAGCCGGGGCGTCAGGATCATGTCACGCTCATTTCCAACTTCATCCCGTTAGAGGAACCCGGTGACGGGCCGAATTACTACCGTTTTTCAGACAATGTCCTCTACGAGATCAAAGTCGATACGAATGGGGACGCCAAAGCAGACCTCACCTATCAGTTCAATTTCAGTACTCAGATAGGCGCGATCACGCCCAACACGTTCCTCTATAACACGGGCAAGATCGGGCTGCCGCCTGATCCAGGCGACCCGTCTTCACAGTACACAAACCTCAACCAGCCGCAGAGTTACGTCGTGAAGGAGATAGGTCCTGGCAACAACGATGACGGCGACGACCGCCGGGGTGGGCAGCGCCAAGCGCATGTTCTGCTGAGCAACGCTCGCGTCGCACCTATACACGTGGGCCCCAGATCCACGGGGACCCCCGAAGAGTACGAGAGTCTCGCGAACGCTGCTGTCCACACTGTCGGCAGCAGCCCGAACGACATCCGCGTCTTTGCTGGCCAGCGGGACGACGGGTTCTACGTCGACCTGATGGGCAACTTCGATCTCCTCAATCTACGCAACCCGGGGGTGGATACCGTTAGCGGATTCAATGTCCACACAATCGCGATCGAGATTCCAAAGTCCCGTCTAGCAGCTGCCGGAGACACCGATGGCGTCATCGGTGTCTGGTCCACAGCCAGCCGCGCGAAAGGAAGCGTCCTTCGGGACGACGATGATGAGTCTCAGCATTCCGGTAAGTTCGTGCAGGTCTCGCGACTCGGTAACCCGCTGGTCAATGAAGTTCTGATGCCACTCAGCTTCAAAGACAAGTTCAACGCTACCCAGCCGAAGGACGACGCCGAAAACATCGAGAACTTCATCGTTAACCCCGGCAGCAGCCTGGGTGGGGCCGCTTTCGTGCCACTGTTGAACAGCGTCACCGGTTGCACGCCGACCGACGGCCGGGCGGACTTGGACCTCGTGCTTCTTAAGGGCATACCTGCTGGTACTCTCGGCCTTCCCGGCACTCAGGACACCCAGCACGAAGGCGGCCCGGTCCCAGCAGACGTGCTCCATTTGAACACGAACGTCGCGCCCACAACTGGGACCGGTTCATACAGCCCGCTTGGCGCCTTCGGAGGGGACGTCGCTGGCTTCCCGAATGGCCGCCGCGTCGGCGATGACGTGCTCGATATCGACGCTCGTGCAGCCGCAGGTGGCATCCTACATCTCCTTGGGGCCATCAACTGCCCTGCGTCCCTGGGCATCTCCGACAACGTCCAGGCAAACGATGTTCCATATCTTGATCACTTCCCGTACCTTGGCCTGCCCCACCAGGGGTACAACCATGAGCACGACCACGGCGTGTCGGTGTTTAGCGTGGCAACGCTTGGGATGGGCCTGCTCGGATTCATCCTCGCGATCGCTGTGGCTGGCCCGCGCGTGATCGGCTCAATCCGTAAGCGAGTCCAAGGGTAGTGCCGATTCCGGGAGGGGCCGTCCGCCCCGGCGGCCCCTCCCAGCCGACGGGACAGTCTATGAGCAGCATGAATCGACTCGGAGCCCTGACGGCAGTCCTCCTACTCCTTGCCGGCGCCACTGGGTTCCTATCTGTCGCGAGGTTCTTGTCTGGTTCCGAAGAGGACAATAGCGATCGCGCAGCCCCTATCGCGTCAGCGGCGGATCGGGCAATCACTCAGCTCCAACAGCGTCTTGCCAGCAAACCGAATGATCTCGTATCTCTTGACGGCCTTGGATCTGCTTACCTGCAAAAGGCGCGAGAGAGCGGCGACCCCGCCTTTTACACGAAAGCCGGGGGTCTGTTTGACAAGGCGCAGGCGATCGACCCAACTGACCAAGAGGGCATCACCGGTGCAAGCAGGTTGGCTGCGGCCCGTCATGACTTCGCCCGGGCGCTGGAACTGGCCCAGCAGGCTCTCCGGCTGGACCCAGACGACCCAGACATTCAGGGCGCACTTGGCGACGCGCTCGTCGAGCTCGGCCGCTACGACGAGGCGAGGTCTGCCTTCCAGCGCATGCTCGATGCTCGTCCCGATCTCAACGCTTACGTCCGTATAGCCTATGTCCGCGAGCTTTACGGCGATTCAGTTGGGGCGATAGAAGCGATGAAACTCGCCGTTGAAGCCGTCCGTCCTGGTGGCGAGACCGCCGCGTGGGTGCACTGGCAGTTGGGCAATATCTACTTCAACACAAACGCGCCGGACAACGCCGCCGCCGAGTATCGAGCTGCGCTTGACGCGTTTCCCGGATACGTCCATGCGGTCGCCGGGAATGCTCGCCTCGCCGCGGCTCGCGGAGACTACGAAAAAGCCATCGAGCTGTATCGGGATGTTACAGCCCGTCAGCCTGTCGTCGACTACGTAGCAGCCCTTGGCGACGTTTACCGCGCCGCCGGCCGCGATGGCGAAGCGCAACGCCAATACGATCTTGTCGGTGCAATCGACAGCCTCTACCGAGCGAATGGCATTGACACCGATCTCGAAATGGCTCTCTACATGGCGGACCACGATCTCAATCGCGACGATGCCCTGGGCCAGGCCCGTGCCGCATACGAAGCACGTCCCGGGAGCACCCGTGCCGCCGACGTCTTGTCTTGGGCGCTCTACAAGATCGGGAAGAACGACGAGGCGCTGAACTACTCCCGCGAGGCGTTACGCCTTGGGACGCAAGACCCGATGATCCTCTTCCACGCGGGCATGATCAACTACAAAGTCGGCGATCGAGATGCGGCGCGAGACTATCTCTCACGGGCCATCCAGATCAACCCAAGCTTCTCGATCCTTTACGGTGAACAGGCGCGGACCACACTGGAAGACCTGCAGAACGCGGTGAAAAGACAAGAATGACTCTTTCTGCAAGCGCTGAATTCTCCCGGCCCTGCGCACCGGCCTCGCTTTGATCAAGTCAGTCGCTTGCATCCGCGTAGCGGCTGAAGCCCACCACCGGGCAATTTCACAATCACCTGTGGTACATTGGCTGGCGCACGCTGATATCCAGGGGGAATCAATGGCGTCTGTCTCGAAGGCTTACGAAACGCTGCTTTACGAACCGGACGGTAATGTTCTCGTAATCACTCTCAACCGGCCGGAAAAGCTGAACGCGTGGAACGGCAAGATGGAGAGCGAGTTTCTAGATGCTCTCGACGCTGCCTCCTCCGACGCTGCGATACGAGCAATCGTGGTCACGGGAGCCGGCCGCGCCTTCTGCGCAGGCGGAGACATAAGCGCCTGGTCTGAAGACCTGACTTCCGGTAACAGTCGCAGACAGGCTTCCCCGCTGCTTGCCCGCGACGGAAGCCCGGAAGTGCCCATCGCTCTCGCCCGGAGCAAACCCGTTATTGCCGCCATTAACGGACACGCCGTTGGCATCGGCCTGACGGTGACGCTCGCTTGCGACATGCGAATCGCGTCTGAGCGCGCCCAATTCTCCGCTCGTTTCGTAAAAGTGGGCCTTACGCCGGAATGTGGCAGCACCCGCTACCTTCCATTGGTCGCCGGAATGGGAAACGCGCTTTTTATGGCTTTGACGGGGCGGATGATCGATGCCACTGAGGCCAAGGAACGGGGCATCGTGGACCGCGTAGTACCCCACGACTCGCTCTTACAGGAAGCGATGGCGCTTGCGGATGAAATCGCTGCGAACCCTCCGTCAGCCGTTTGGCTGGCCAAGCGGCTGATCCATGAGAACGCCAATGAAAGCAACCTGCGACGTGTCGTCACGGCCGAGGGGTTTGCGATCCGTGAAGCCCGGCGGCAGCCGGACCATGCCGAGGCCGTGCAGGCGTTCGTCGAGAAGCGAGCGCCTAACTTCGGGGGCTAACAAATCGACCGTTGGGGGATGACATATCCGCTCGAAGGGATTCCTCTCTCCGAGCACGAACCCGTTCTCCGGACTGCGGAGGAACTTGGCTACACTGATGCTTGGACGGCTGAGGTCAACGCGAACGATGCCTTCACGCCGCTCGCTGCGTTCGCCACATGGGCTAAAAACACCAGGCTCGGCTGCGCAATCGCCAACATTTACACCCGCACGCCAACACTGCTGGCCCAGACGGCATCCGCTTTGGCGGATCTCGCCGCCGGGCGGTTCTGTCTCGGAATCGGGACGAGCTCGCCTGCCATCGTCGAGAACTGGAACGGCGTCGCTCTTGAACAGCCGGTCGCGCGCATGCGTCAGACGCTTGCTTTCCTCAAAGAGGCACTCACCGGCGAAAAGATGGCCGCCACGATCGGGCCGTATAACATTCGTGGCTTTCGCCTGGCGCGACCCCCGAGCGCGCCGCCGCGTGTTTACGTTGCCGCGTTGAGAGAGAAGATGCTGCGTTTAGGCGCGGCCGAAGCGGACGGTGTCATCACGAACTACATATCTCCCGATGACGCTCGGAAGATCTCGGCCGTAGCCAATGACGCTGCGAAGGCGGCCGGCAAGGAGGCGCCGGATATAGCCTGCCGCATATTCGTTATTGCGACTGAGGACGAGAACGCCGCTCAGATGATCGGGCGCTTCATCGTCTCCGGTTATCTCACGACTCCCTATTATTACGCGTTCCACGAGTGGCTCGGCCGTGGCGACGCGCTCGCCCCAATGATGAAGGCCTGGCAGTCCGGCGAGCGTCAGCAGGCAGTTGGCCTGGTGCCGACGCGGGTCGTCGAGGAGATCTTCGTCTACGGCAGCCCGGAGGCGTGCCGGGAGAAGATCCGAGGTTATTGCGAAAACGGGATAACGACGCCCATTATGAATATCATCCCGACAGTCAGGGAGCCGACGGGGCAGCGAGAACAATGCATTGCCTGGCTCGAAAAGCTGGCGCCCAGATAAGGAGGAGCAGATGCCCGACCTAAAGATGACGCCCGAAATAAGAGAGATGCGACAACGAGTCAGTGCCTTCATGGACGAGAACATCTATCCGAACGAGGGCCCTCTTTCGGAGCACAATGGTGAATCAGAAGCGCTAATGAAAGAGCTTCAGAGCAAGGCCAAGGCGATAGGCATCTGGGCGCTGCATCTGCCCGCAGAGGCCGGTGGGCAGGGAATCGGCTTCATGCCGTATGTGTACGTCAACGAAATTCTGGGCCGCAGCCCCTACGCGCCACGCGCGTTCGGGTCGCAGGCGCCGGATTCGGGCAACGCCGAGATCCTCTGGCAGTTCGGTACGGATGAGCAGAAGGCGCGCTGGCTGCGACCACTCGTCAATGGTGACATCAGATCGTGTTTCTCAATGACTGAGCCAGAGGTCTCGGGCGCGGACCCGACCGGACTTCAGACGCGCGCCGTGCGCGACGGTGACGAATGGGTGATCAACGGGCACAAGTGGTTTACGAGCGGCGCCATCGGGGCCTCGTTCGCGATAGTCATGTGCGTCACCGATCCCGATGGTAATCCGCACCGCAGGATGAGCCAGATAATTGTCCCTACCGACGCGCCGGGTTTCGAAATCGTCCGGCCGGTTCCTGTGATGGGGGAAACCGCCGGCGCCCACTGCGAGATTTATTATCGGGATTGCCGGGTGCCCGTCACTTACACCCTGGGCCAGCCGGGAGATGGATTTCTTATTGCGCAGAAACGGCTGGGGCCCGGGCGCATTCATCACTGCATGCGTTGGCTCGGCCAGATGCAGCGCGCGTTCGAATTGATGTGCCGCCGCGCTTTAGACCGGCGCGCGTTCGGCGGCACTCTCGCCGACAAGCAGACGGTACAAAACTGGATCGCCGATTCCATCGCCGAAATCCAGGCGGCGCGCCTGCTCACGGTGCACGCCGCGCAGAAGATCGACAGCGGCGAGGACCCCCGCGTTGAGATATCGGTAATCAAGTTCTTCGGCGCGAAGGTTCTGCACGATGTAATCGACCGCGCGATCCAGGTTCACGGCGCCCTCGGTGTTTCCGGCGACACGCCCCTTGAATCGATGTACCGTCAGGCGCGCGCAGCGCGCATATACGATGGACCTGACGAGGTGCATCGTATGGTCGTCGCGCGCCGGGTTCTGCAGGCATTTTCCCAAGGACTCACCTGGGAATTCGAGTAGAGCGGTCGCAGGAGAGGATAACTAATCGCTGGTCTCTTCGGGTCCTGTCTGCTCGTCTGGAATGGGCTGACTCATGTGGCCGTTCGCGCGAATGCAAACGTGCTGATCGGCGTCGATCGACGCGCCGCACAGAGGACACAGCGGTCGCCCTTTCCCTATGATGTCGCTTAACTGTCCGACAAGAAACGCGCACTGATCTGGGGTCAGACGCACGCGCAGATCGGCCTCCGCCTCTTCCTCGTTCCCGAGCTCATAACTGTCCAGGACCACGGTTCGGTCAGAAGAGTCGAATCCCAGCGCAATCTTTCCTACGCGAAAATCGTGCTCCGCCGTTACTGGGAACTCGCCGAGATCAGGCGCGCCCGGCCTTTCCCGGTAGTCCATTTGCCCCAAGAGCTGCGCGAACGCTAGGTTGAGTTGCTGAAATTGCTGTTTCTCCATCCACAACGAGGCCGCATTCGTCCGCCCGCTGAGCACGCGAAGGCGAAAAGTGCGCTGCCCAGGTTCGCCGAACGTCTGCGCGTCTATCGCCCGAGCAATGCCCAGATCAACGGTCACGGCGCCGGTTTGGGCGCACGGGCACCCGCATTGAACTGCTCAAAACACCGACCTAAACTAACTGGAGCGGGCGATGGGGATCGAACCCACGGCCCTCTGCTTGGAAGGCAGATGCTCTACCACTGAGCTACGCCCGCTCACAAGCATTATAGCGATCCATGCTCCTGTACCGTGGCTGGTTCTAGAGCATTAGAAAATTGAAAGAATTGTTCCAGAGGTATTGAACCACTATTATCATGCTGCTAATCTAAGGCCGCAATGTTGGATGCAGTGGGAATTGTCCTCGCCCTCTTCTATGGGGGCGTGCTCCTCTGGCTGGCCGTCGGCATTACACGCCACCTCGTGCGTCTTGTGCGACCATCCCGCCCTGCGCACTTTGTGGCACTGCATATGACGGCCGTGTGGAGTGTGGGCACAGCGGCCACCCTGGCTGCTTGCGCCCTCATTCTCTACGCTCTCACCCTCATCGAGAACGTTTCGCGTTCTAGCTAGAGATCGCCGGCCTGGCCCGGCATCAGTGAGGGCGACCGAGGCGTAGGATTGCGTTTTCTCCGCCTAGGCATTCTCTGGTTCGTTCTCTTCCTTCTCGCGGCCTTTGTCTTTTTCGTCGAATTTGTCGCAAAGGTTCCTGGCAATGCCGAGCCGGTCCCCCGGCCAACGCCGCCCATCGGCATGTCTCTGCCGGCCCCCGCTTTTCCAATCCATAGTCAGTTGAGCGATTCTAGCTCGAACACGAGATCGCCGTTGTCGTAACGGACGAGCGTGCGGGCGGCATCATCCGCATACCAGGCTTTCTGCGTTCGTCCACCTGACCGGATCTCCAGGCGCCACGCCTGGAACTTACCGGCCGGCACGTTTACTTCTTCCCTCGACTTCACTGTCAGCACAACCGGCAGAAGGTCTGGCTTCGTGAGCGAGCAAGTCAGGACATCGACATACTTGAGTTCCTCGTCTTCGAAGAATTTGAGAGTTCGCCATAGGAAGAGATCAGACCAGCTGTCGTAATGCTGCGCGGGGACGGTTAGCTGATCCTTCCGATTCTCATCCTTGGCCTGTTGCTCGACTGTAACATCGTTCCCCTGGTAGGTGGCCGTGCAGTCGCGCTTGCCCTCCGGTCCATCGATCGTGCGCTGCACGACTTTCGGGTGGAGGCTCTGGGCATCAGCCTCGACTTGGATAGTATCCGTGATCTTCTGGTCGGGGATGTCGAAGCTCTGGGTCAGCACCAACGCGCCCTCACGAGCCTCGATCCGGAGTTCGCCGCTGCCCTTCGTATCGTCGTCGTGGAGCAAGCGGTAGTGGGCTGTTTCCGGCGCCGACCAAGGGATAGCAGAAAGTACATCTTGCGCCACGAGCTCATCGGAGTCACCGGAGCATGCGCCGATCAGTGCAAGGAAGACGACGAGGGCTAAGCCTGGCCGCACGCGGTCAGACGCTCGCCCGGCGCAGCGGCAGGCCCGCAGCCATGACGGACTGAACGCGGGCCACTGCCTCCTCGACGTCGGCGCGTTGAATTCCGAAATGCGTGACCCAGCGGATCCGGCCGCCTTCATCGAAGCAGAGAACACCGTCCTCGGACAGGCGACGTACAAATGCCGCAAGGTCCCAGCCGTCTACCGTGAAGTACACGAGGTTGGTCTGCGGCGGTGGAGCCAGTTCGATCCCCGGAACCTCGGCGAGTCCTTCGGCGGCGATCCGAGCGTTCTCGTGGTCGTTGGCCAAGCGCTGGACCATGTTCTCGAGCGCGTATACACCTGCCGCCGCGAGCACGCCCGCTTGCCGCATGCCTCCGCCTAGCATCTTGCGGTATCGCCGCGCCTCCGCTATGAAGTCGCGCGAGCCGCTGAGGACCGATCCGACCGGGCAGCCGAGCCCTTTTGAAAGACTGAAGCAGACCGAATCGGCATAGCCGGCGAGGCGAGCGATCGGTACTTTGAGCGCTTCCCCGGCATTGAACAACCTCGCGCCGTCGATGTGCAGAGGGAGATGGTTCCTGTCAGCGATGGCGCGCACGGCAGCGAGGTCTTCTTCGTTGAGAACGGCGCCACCGCAGCGGTTGTGCGTGTTCTCGAGGCAGATCAGGCCGGTGCGCGGAAAATGCTCATTGTCCCCCCGAATCGCGGCCCGCAACTCGAGCATGTCGAGCCGCCCGCCCTCATCGTTTCGAATTGCTCGCAGGCCGAGGCCGCCGACCGCCCAGGCGCCGCCGACCTCGAAGATCAGCGTGTGCGATTCGTCGCCAACGATCACTTCTTCCCCGCGAGAACAGTGGGTGAGCATGGCGGTCAGGTTGCTCTGCGTGCCGCTGGTGGTAAGGAGCGCGGCTTCCTTGCCCAGCAGCTGCGCCGCCATCGCCTGGAGCCGGTTGACGGTCGGGTCTTCGCCGAAGACGTCGTCGCCGAGCTCGGCGTTTGCCATCGCCCTGCGCATCTCGGGCGAAGGCAAGGTTACCGTATCGCTTCTCAGGTCGATGATTTTCACGTCACGCCCGGCCGATCTCAGGTCGAAGTCCCGGCGCGGCCATAGTCGTCTTCCAAGCGCACGACGTCTGTCAATTCAGGCGTGGAGACCTCGAAGAAGCGGGAATCTTCGAGCGCTTCCATGCGGTGGATGGCGCCCGGCGGCAGCATCACGGTGGTGCCCGCCTGGGCGATGACCTCTTCGTACTCGCCCGGCCTGTCGACGCTGCCGAGCGTGTACTTGATACGGCCGGAGTCCACGTACTGGGTCTCGTGCTTTCGCTCGTGGTATTGGAGGCTCAGCCGGTGGCCCTTCTTGAGGACGAGCAGTTTGCCCGCGTAACGCTCGGTGTGGGCGAGCCAGCGCTCCTCGCCCCAGGGCTTTGGGACGACCTTCACGTTTTCGGGGGCGGTGATACGCGCCTTTCGGCCCTCGGATGCGGCATCACCGGGGCGGGCGTCTGACTGCATTCGGACGTGGATACGGGAGCTAGCGGGAACGCTCCCAGAGGGATTGGTAGCCCTCGCCGCCCCTTATCGCTGCGAGGACTTCCGTCTTCTCTTCGCTGATCAGCTCGCCGAAGACCTCGTTGCAGCGCTCGGTCATCGGTTCTCCTCCGAGGCTGACGAGGCGCTGCTCAATGCGGTTCCAGAGGCCCGAGTTGTGGAAGGTCTCCATGTGACGGGGCCACATGAAGGACATGATCTTCTCGGGCAGGGGGAAGCGCGGGCGGAGGCGCTTGAGGCTCTTGAAACGCTCCTCGACCGAGCCCGCCTTGGGGACTACGCCGATGAAAGGGCCTTCCTTTTCGTTGGTACGGGTATCGACGAGGAGGCGCTTGTCGACGATGGCGAAGCGGACGACCAGGACCTGCGCGCTCTCGATGACCTTGGTGACCTCTTCCATGTCCAGGCCGAAGTCATCCATGGGCAAATTGTAAAGGAGCAAGGAAGATGGAACAAGGAAAAACGACGGGCAATGAGGCGCTTTCGCGCTTGATTGATGCGGGCCTAAGCCTTGATAGCTTTTCGAAAAAAGTCGACTTTGGGTGGGGTCGTGGAGTTGAAGAGGCGGGGAAATTCTTGATTGTTTTGGTCTCGAATGTTTCTTGATTGAGGTGCTTTTAGTGCAGTGCCCATAGATTGTTTGTGGGTGGGCGCAGATTTTGGTTATCGGGCTCCTCCTCCGTTAATCTCAGCGAATTTCGCTTGGGGCGCAGCTCGCCATGGCAGTGGATAGTGGACGTCGTTGCGCCCGGTTTTAGCGTAACGGATTGGGGTGGGAAATCTAAGAGGGAAATGGCATTCTCTGCGAAGTGGCCGCGACTCGGCGCCTGAAGGCACCGGGCTACATTTCGCGGTTGACGGCGTGGCGAGTGCCAGGCCGGCACGTCGGAAATATTATCCTAACCGCGCTTCGTTGATAGCCGTTTCAGCTTGGCCCGCGCTGCGCCCGAATCGATGGCCGCTCGCGCCTTCTCGATGCCTTCGGCGATCGAGGCCGCTCGCTCCGCGAGCCAGATACGCAGGCCAGCGTTGAGGAGGACGAGGTCGCGGTGGCCGCCGGGCTCGCCGGAGAGTACGGCTTCGGCGATGCGGGCGTTCGCGGCTGCGTCACCGCCGGCCATCTCTTCGGCGGACGCCGGCTGGACGCCGTAGTCGGCGGGGTCGATCCGCAGTTCGCGTTTCTCGCCCATTTCTCCGTTCCCATTTCCCCTTTCCCAAAGGAACGCCCGGCAAGGTCGGGAAGTGGGCGCGTCCTCGTTGCCCTCGATCCCCTGCACGATCATCACGCGTTTGAAGCCTATCTCGGTCGCCGCAGCGAGCATCTTTTCGGCGTAGGGAAGGTGGCTGAGGCCGAGGAGGCTGTAGGAGGCGCCCGCCAGGTTATAGATCTTCTCGACGGTGCTGAGGCAAGTGCGCAGCGCGATCTCCGTCCGCAGCTCTCGCAGAGCGAAGACCTGCGGCACGAAGCGCTCCTGGCGCATGAAGCCGACGCCGGTCTCCTCTATTGAGCGCACAACTTCGTCTGGCTCGCCATCGATGGCGATGCCCAGCGCCTCGAGGACGTCGCCGATGGGGACGCCGAACTTCGGACCGATGCGCTTCTCGCCGTGCATCACGACAGGCACGCCGGCCGCGGCGATGACAATCGCCGAGGCCGGGCTGACGACGATGCTCTTCTTGCGCCCGTCATACGGGCTGCCGATATCGAGCAGGCCTTCGACCTTCGGCGCGATCGTCTGCGCCGACGACCGAACGGCCTCTGCGAAGCCGATCAGCTCCTCCGGCGACTCGCCTTTGTAGCGCTGGACGAGCAGGAAGCCGCCCGCCTGGGCCGGCGTCGCCTGCTGGGAGAGGATGAGCGACATCGCCTCGCGGCCCTCTTCACGGGTGAGGTCTCGGCCGGCGCGGGGGCCCTGTCCGATCTCGCGCAGGAAGAAGCGCATGCGTTCGGTCGCCTCGGGGCCAGGCGAGAGAGGATCGGTTCCGTGTGCCGCCTGGCCTTGCGCAGAGGCAGTATTGCCTGGTTCGGAAGTCTTGGCTCTGGGCTGCTTACCGACGGTCACGAGCTATAGGGTATCAGCCGAAGGACGCGAACGGCCGAGACGCGGCGTGAGTGAAATAGGGCTAAAATGGCGCCGGAATGCTGAATCAGTTCGCCTCAAGGTTACGAGCGCCAATTACGATTGGCCCGGCCATTCATTACGTTGCCTGCGCAATCGCCATTGCCGGCGGCTTGGGCATCCTCAGGTTGGTACTGTCCGCATTCGTCTTCGAC
>Ga0209376_1000597_pt1 | contig 39285 bp, 30 predicted proteins | sample GraSoiAngelo_134_FD_185891 | JGI IMG/M metagenome (GOLD analysis project Ga0209376, IMG submission 185891) | Grasslands soil microbial communities from the Angelo Coastal Reserve, California, USA - 14_0929_05_30cm (SPAdes) (version 2) | ecosystem: Environmental > Terrestrial > Soil > Grasslands ...
CAGATGTCAGGCGGATCGCGTCAGCAAGTCCAAGGACGTAATCTGACGATGCACGGCCATAGGCAGTCGTACAGAGTCGTAGTACCTGCGAAGTTCCCGAACAAGACGGGACAGCCAACCGTTGCGGAGGGGATGGAGGGAAGGGCTCTGGTCAAAGGGAACGAATTCCAGCGAAACACGAACCGGGCTCTGAACCGGCGTCTCGTGTCCCGTGAGTTGGAACTCGTGTGTGTGATGGTTATAGAGGGTGCTCATGAGATCCTCTGTCTGTCCGCATCTTCCCTGCGATAAGAACCGGATGCGTTAATCGCGCCCGTCCGGGTCCGTGCGGGGGGCGGGGAGCAATCCCAGGAGCAATGTCCGTCCCTACCGCGACTGTTATACAAATCCTGTTCTTCGCCCTGGCGATCTTTTTAGTCTATGAGCCGTTATGCTTGCTACACATTTACGTCCAAGTGCAGAAATGTCAAGATAAATATCAACAGAATTATTCTCGTTATAGTAATCCTGATAGTTGCTAACCTCCGTGCAAGCGGGCTTTGGGCTCTTCGCCGCCACTTCGAAATCAACCACGACCTCGTTCCTGAAAAGCACCGGAAGCAAACTTTGTTCAAGCCTCGCCCGAGTGTTCCTTGACCACGCTTCGCGGGTCTTTGTCATCGCAGTCCGACGGGCTTTGAATGCCGCAGCCGATCGACTTACGCTTCATATTGTCTGTTGACTGGACGGCCATGTAGACGATTACCCGAAGTTCTTCGCGCGTACTTCTTAGGCGGATTTGGCCCGGGGTCTTCAAAGAGAAATTGGTTTCGATCGTTAATTGCATGCGCACGGATACGACTCTTTCGTCGCCAATCCGAAATTGTGTTTGTTGAAACGCTACACCGCCGTGCAATCTCAAAGGTGGTAAGCAATCCGCGTTCACGAAGCCGATCGAAGCGGCTCTTGAGTCCGTAGGCCGTTCGAATGTAGCCGACGGCTGGTGATGTCAAGGGCAAGCCGTCGCCTGTTTTGAACCCGTTCTCGTTGGGAATTCGAGCTACGTCTGCGTAATTGTAATTGTCCAAGAGGCGGTCCATTTCGGCTACCATAGCCGGATTTTGCATGTGGGTCTCGCAGTAGCTCAGCGGCCGAGGCAACATCAACGTTTTCGACATGCCGCCGCGGAAGCGAACATCCAGTTGGACCTGCTCGCCTTTTCGAATGGTGACGTCTTCGATAAGGAGACGAACCATTCGTTTGCGTTCGGGGTCGGCAGTGACGGGATCGTTCCATAGTTGCGGGAAGTTCGTGGCTAGGGCCAGCACCTGCTCTCGCTGCACGGTGCTAATCTTGAGCTGATCTGTCTGGCACTGGCGCTCATAATTCTGCTCAGCTTCGGACAGGGCATGCAGCTTCGAGTTCCATTCTGCCTCCAACGAGGCAGCTACGAGTCGATTATCGGGATCGACACGTAGAAAACGGCGGCGCGCAAGTTCAGATTCGTAGCGAGCCCGATCCACCTGAAGCCGGCGAAGTCGATCAGCTTCATCCCAACGTGACTGGAGCTCCTGCTGAACGTTGAGAGCAACTTCCAGCGCCAGAGGAGTCACCGTCTCTACTAGCAACGCTCCGATTGCTTTGTCCAAGCTGTAACCGGAGACTCGTTGGCAGTAGCCCTTCTCGATCCGATCCACCTCGCGCGGACCCTGGCAGATATAGAAGGGAGCAAGCCCCGCTTTCCGCTGCCGATAACCGACGGTCATGCGACTGCCGCATACTCCGCAGATTGCCAGGCCTTGTAGCAGCGAAGGACCTTCTCGTACGGCGCTTCGCTTTTCCAGTCCGCAAGTTTGCGCGTTTTCTTGTAGACGGCGGAGATTTTCTTCATAGTCTCGCCAAGTGATGTATGCCGGGTGTGCATCGAGAATCAACGTGTGCCATTCCTGTCGGGGTAAGTCTCGACTGCGATCGCCTCCTTCGACTTTCTTCTGAAAGCGTGTGCGTCCGTAGAAGAAAGCGCCGGCGTACCGAGGGTTGCGAAGAATACGCGTAACTCGGTTGTGCTCCAGATCGCCCCGGGAATGGCTGACGGGCCTCATGGTCCAAACGGCTCTTTGGGAGATGAGGCGCGAACAGCATTCAGCGGGATCACACTTCCTCGAACCGTGGCCGAATTTCGATAGAGTCAGTATCGCTTTCGCATTAGTTGTGCCGAATTCATTCGGTCTCGGTGCGTCGAGCTGATCCGTCTATTGGGGAGGCTTGGGCCACGGCGGCTGAACGAGAGCCGGGATAGCGGCTATGGTCTTGCCGTCAGGAGGTTTGAAAGAGAGCTGCTCGGCGAGGAAAGCGATGCGGTCGCGCGTGGCTTCGGCGCTGAGCGCGTGCGGCGCGTCATAAATCTTGAGCTTCTTCGGTTCGCTCACGAGCTCGAAGTATTGCTTCGCCACCTCGCCATCCAGAAAGGGTTCATCGGTTGCGTACTGCAGAAACATTGCCGCTGGCGCCGCGTGAGAGACGTATTTTCCAGCATCCATCCAGGAATACTTGGCGGCAAAAGCATCGAATTTGTCCGCGCCGGTCTTTAGCCGATATTCTTGGAAGGACTTCGTTTTCTTATCGATGTCGAAGGAGAGGTCGCCGGCCATGATGACAAAGGCTCTGAAGCGCTTTTCTATGCCGCTGAGGAAGCCACCGGCCGAACCATCGCAACTGTGTCCAACGTAGCCAAGGCGCGCTGGATCGACGTCCTTGCGCCCGAGAAGGAGGTCAGCACCTCGGCGTAGGTTCACGTCCTGCTGTACCTCCACAGCGATCTGCTGCTCGTTCAAGGGTGCGCTGTCTTCCACAAAGCCAGGATGAACGATGACATGATCAGGCAATAGTGAGATGACCCCAGAGTGTGCCAGCACGATAGCTTCGTCGAGGAACTCGGTGCGGTTCTTCTTCTCTGACCCAGGCATGCACCAATGCCCGAAGATCACTGCTGGAAACCGATCTTGTCCAGGAGGGACTACAAGATAGGCGGTAACCGTGCCGCCGTTCGGGCCGACGGCTTTGCTCCGTTCACCGACGGGACTTGAGAAGGAGATATCATAAATCGTTATGCCGTCACGCTCCCTGACTCCAGCCTGCTTGATGTTCAGGGGTGCGCTATGGTCGTAATCCCAATGGTGAACGAGTTGGTCATAGGACACCTGGGAGAAGGCAGCACCCACTAGCAGAAGGACGACGCAGGTGAAACCTAGGCATCGGATAAACATGATACGAGATCCATCATCCCGAGTTCTTAGACGCATTGTCACCTATTTTTATTCCGGCTTGAATTTCATTTTCTTTCTTCTCGGCATGGGTGATGCCTACACGCGAGCCTTGCGGTCCAGAAGCGTTATATCGGGCCCGCATTCTCGCGGAGGAATTGAGGCGGGCAAGGATCTCCGCGCGCGTTTCGAGCGGCGTTGGAGGAAATGACGGTCCATGTGTGTACCTTAACTGGGGTGCACAACTGGGGCACGCCTCTAACACTTGGAAGTGCCCCCCTATTTGCAAATTTAAGCAGTGGGCGAACAAATGGAAGGCAAGCCTCCAAATTGGGGGCGCACCGGACGAGTTCTGTAATCCGCTCTGTCGCTCATGCCATTCACTGTCGCACCGGTTATGGGCCGTATTCGAGGCTTTCTTGCTTGCTGATTGAAACTAATGTGGGCCGCGCCTGGTCGCACGCAAAATCAATATCTCTCCTTCGGATATCTAGGGCACACGCGCACGTCCGCACGACATTCTGCTGCTGGTTGAACACTTCGTCGGACCTGGTAAGAGCAACTAAGAGATGCGGTCGTCCCAAGTGGGTCTTGGTTGCTTGCGTTTCATGGCATAGAGAGCCCTGTCCGCTGCGTGTACAAGGGTTCCGATGGTAACGGCATCCTTTGGATAACTGACAACTCCCGCGCTGACGGAAATCCTTGGCTCTTCTTCATCATTCGCAACCAGACCACAAATCCGGTGTCCCACCAATTTCGCGGCGGCCATGCCGGTCTCCGGCAGGACGAGAGCAAACTCGTCCCCGCCTTGCCGCGCTGCGGTGTCTACGGCCCGGCAGCAGTCTGCCAGGATGTGCGCCAGCCGGCAGAGCGCCCGGTCTCCCGCTAGATGACCATATCGATCGTTGATCTCTTTCAATCCATCGAGGTCCAGCAATACCAGAGAGAATTCCCGCATGGTGCGTTGGGATCGAGAGATCTCTGCGTGCAACACATCGAAAAAACGGCGATGATTGGCCAAACCGGTCAGTGAATCGCTCGATGCCTGGTGACGCAGTTGCTCTTCTAGCGTCCGCTGTTCAGTGATATCGACAGCGATGATTTCATGGCCGACGCAATCTCCATGCTCGTCGTAGATACCGCGTCCGCTCAGCTTGGCTTTCAGAGTCGTGCCGTTTTTCCGCTTCCACTCGATTTCCATAGGGTTGATTCGCATGGTCTCGGAGGAGCGTCCCGCCAATGCTGAGCACGTACCGAGATTAAAGACGCCGTCAGACGGATGATTGGCCGCTAGGAGTTCTTCTTTGGTGGCGTAGCCAAGCATGGTTACCAGGGCCTGGTTGACGTTGAGGAACTTTCCTTGAGCATCACACCGGAATATTCCATAGGAGGGATTGTCCACTAGCGCGTGATACAGCGATTGCGAATGCCGCAAGGCCCTTTCGGCCTCTTCCAACTCCGCACGCAGTTTCTTTTCGTTCAGGGTGCGGCGAACGGCCATGGGCAGTTGCGCGATATGCTCTCCCTCAACGTAATCGAAGGCGCCATGAGCGGTTAATTCGGCAATGGATTCCTTTCCCTTAGAGGTGGTCACGAAGAGAAGGGGAATGTCCTCCACGGTTTGACGCAGGAATTGCAAACCCTGCGGTCCCTTCCAACTGGGACTGGGGTACTCGGCAACGACCACATCGTAAGACTGGGAGCGGAGCTGTTTGGTACACTGCGCTAAGTCCAAAGCGGTATCGGCACTAACAACGAATTGCGCTTTCTTGAGCTCTTGCAGACAGCACTGTACCGTGTCTGCTTGGCGATGGACGAAAAGGATGTGCAGAGGACGCGATCGGTGAGAATCCGTGCTCCCAGGACGGGAATCTCTCGGGTCCGACGGGATTTTGTTCTGAGTCATGCTCGACATGGAAAATACTCACCCGGAACCATGGAAGCCGCTCGCAAAGAGATCAGCGGCCGAAGCATACACCCTTACGCGCCTATAGTACGTATGGCAAGAAAACCGAGTCTGTTCAATTTTGAACAGTTGCCGTACAGCCGTACAAAGGAGCGCGGGCGGCCTGCACTCTTGTCGCGTTAGGTGGCCAGACCGGCTGAGTCCACTACCGGTATCTGAGAAAAGTCTTAGCTATGTCTAGTTAGAGCCGAAATATCAACCTCACGGATTGAAAGCCACCGACGCGTTGGAGTCGGCCTGGGCTGCCCAAGCATCGGTATACCGTGTTAGTCAGATAGGGAACCAAAGGCTTCATCTCGGGCAAACTAGCCGCGACTTGTGCCCAAAGTCTCCTCTTCAGTAGAATGTTCAATCTTCGTTTCCAACAGCTTTTCTTTTTTTTGTAGACCCCTTGGCAGTCGCATTTTGCAATGACGGCTTCGAGGTCGCGCTCGACGGAGTTGAATCGGAGTCTTACCGAATGGGTCAGCACTACGACGTCGTCGTCATCGGCGGCGGCCACAACGGCCTAGTCAACGCCGCCTATCTCGCCAAGGCGGGCAAGAGAGTCGTCGTTCTAGAACGACGCCATGTTCTCGGCGGTGCCGCGGTTACCGAAGAAATCATCCCGGGCTTTCTTTTTTCCGAATGTTCGTACGTTGTCTCGCTCCTTCGTCCAGAAATCATCCGTGAACTCGATCTCCCTCGTCACGGTCTGGAAATTTTGCCCCTCGATGGCACGTTCTCTCCCATGCCCAGTGGTGACTACCTCTGGCGCATGAACGACCACGCCAAATCCGTCCGCGACATTCGCCGCCACTCCCGCCTGGACGCCGAGGCGTACGACGAATTCTCCAAGATGATGACGCCCATGTGCCGCTTCGTGAAGCCCATGCTCTCGATGGTTCCTCCCGATCCCACGACGCTCAATCCGAAAGACCTCAAGCAGCTTCACTTCCTCCTTCAGCGCTTCCGCGAACTTTCTTCCGACGAGCGCTACACCCTCGTCCAGCTCATGACCATGAGTTCCGCCGATTTCCTCGACCAATGGTTCGAAACCGACGTCCTCAAAGCCACCATGTCCGCCTCCGGAATCATCGGCACATACCTCGGCATTCGTTCGCCCGGCACCGCTTACGTTCTCCTGCACCACTACATGGGAGAAATCGACGGCGCGTTTCGCTCCTGGGGCTTCAGCCGCGGCGGCACTGGGGCTATTTCGAACGCCATCGCAGACGCCGCGCGGGAAGCTGGCGTCGAAATTCGCATCAAAGCGCCCGTGGGCAAGATTCTCACAAAGAACGGCCGAGCCTGCGGCGTTGCCCTTCAGGATGGTGAAGAGCTCTCCGCCAACGTCGTCTCCTCCAGCGTCGACCCGCACCTCACCTTTGAAAAATTTCTCGACCCGCACGAATTGCCTGCCGATTTTCTCGAAGGCGTGCGCCGCTACAAATTTCGAGGTTCTTCCGGCAAGGTCAATCTCGCACTCGACGCGCTTCCCAATTTCATGTGCCTTCCCGGGCCAGGTGCGCATCTTCGCGGCGCCATTTCTATTTCCCCGAGCATGGACTACATGGAGCGAGCCTACGACGACGCCAAGTACGGCCACTACTCGCGTCGTCCTTACATTGACATGGTCATTCCAAGCCTCACCGATCCCAGCGTCGCGCCTCCCGGCAAACACGTTCTTTCTTGCTTCGTGCAATACGCGCCGTACAAGCTCGCCGAAAGCACCTGGGACGATCAGCGCGAAGCCTTTGGCAACAATGTCATCAATACCATTGCGGAGTACGCACCCAACATCAAAGACATCATCATCGGCCGCCAGGTGCTCACCCCGCTCGATCTCGAGCGCGAATTCGGCCTCACCCAGGGCAATATCTTTCAAGGCGAGCTTTCTCTAGAACAGCTTTTCTTCCTGCGCCCTGTCGCCGGTTGGGCTTACTACCGCACGCCCATCCAAAACCTTTATATGTGCGGCTCCGCCACGCACCCTGGCGGCGGCATCATGGGCGCCAACGGCCGTATTGCCAGCCAGGTCATCCTTAAAGAATGGAAAGGCAGTTCGCCGGGCTCCGCTGCGACCGCGTCAAAGGCGTCCAACTAATCATGCCCATCGGACAGCGCGTAGTTCTCATCGGCGGTGGGCACAACGCTCTGATCACCGCTTTTTATCTAGCCAAGGGCGGCTTCAAGCCTGTGGTCCTCGAGCGCCGCGAAATGGTTGGTGGCGGTGCCATCACCGAAGAATTTCATCCCGGTTTCCGCGCTTCCACCCTGGCGCACACACTCGGCCCGCTCCGCGCCGACGTCGCGCGTGATCTACAACTCGATAAATTCGATTGTGAAATTCTCTCCCCCGACCCGCGCGTCTTCGCTCCAACGTCCGATGGTAAGGCGCTCCTTTTCTACGACGACGTCGCCAAGACCGCCGCTGCCATCGGCAACTTCTCGGCCAAAGACGCTTCGAAATATGCACAATTCGCTAGGTCGCTCGAAGAAACCGCCAGCTTCTTCACACACCTCGCTTCGATCACGCCTCCCGCAATCGACAAGCCCACTCCCGAAGATCTTTGGAATCTCTTAAAAACCGGCCGCAGCGTTCGCAGCCTTGGAAAGACCGGCATCTTCGATCTTCTGCGCTGGGGTCCCATGGCCGTCGCAGATTTTGTCGCCGAATTCTTCGAAACAGAGTTGCTTCGCGCCGTCATCGCCGCTCGCGGCATCTTTGGCACAGCGCTCGGTCCCTGGTCCGCCGGGTCGACTGCCGTCCTTCTCCTGCGCGCCGCCGCCGATGCCCATCCCGTAGGTTCTGCCGCGTTTCCGCGGGGCGGACTTGGCGCCTTCACATGCGCGCTCGCCGAATCGGCAAGACAGGTTGGCGCTGAAATCCGCACCGATGCCGAAGTTCAGCACATCCTCGTCAAAGACGGCGCCGTCACCGGGATCGTTCTCACCGACGGCGAAGAAATCGCCGTCGAAGCCATCGTCTCCGGAGTCGACCCAAAACGCACCTTCTTCCATCTCCTTGATCCCTCGCAGCTCGATCCCACCTTTGCCAACCGCATGAAGAATTTCCGCGCCAATGGCACGGTCGCCAAGGTCAATCTCGCCCTCGGCGGGCTGCCTGCGTTTCCAGCGCTTGCCGACAACGAAAGCTATCTCAAAGCCCTATCCGGCCGCATCCACATCGGCCCGGAAATTGACTACCTCGAGCGCGCCTTCGACGCTTCCAAGTACGGTGAATTTTCGAAAACGCCCTGGCTCGACGTCACTATTCCCACGATTCTCGATCCCTCGCTCGCCCCCGACGGCAAGCACGTTCTTTCCGCCTACGTCCAATTCGCGCCATTCAAACTGAGAGAAGGGAACTGGTATACCCGCCGCAGGGATCTCGGCGCGGCCGTCATCAAAGCTCTCGCCGCTTACGCCCCGAATCTTCCCGGCGTGGTCGAAGGCATCCAGATCATCACGCCCCAGGATCTCGAAACATCCTACGGTTTTACTGGCGGCCACATTTTCCACGGCGAGCTCGCACTCGATCAGCTTTTCACCATGCGCCCTGTTCTCGATTGGGCACGCTACAAGACACCCATCCGTGGCCTTTTTCTCTGCGGTTCCGGCACCCATCCCGGCAACGGCCTCACCGGCGCCTCCGGCGCCAACGCCGCCCGCGAAATTATCCGCGACCTGCGATGATTTTCTACTTCTTTGCGGGGGCCTGGCATCGCTACAACCCATTCAGCTCAGGCGGGTGATGAATGACCACCATCGATCGCACCAAACTGAAAACTCTCCAACAGCGCGAAGAATCCCGCTTCCTCGCCGACCATCCCAAATCCGCCGCCCTCTACAACCGCGCTCAGTCCTCACTCCTCGGCGGCGTCCCGATGAACTGGATGAAAAAATGGGCTGGCGCTTTCCCTGTCTTCGTCAAATCCGCCAACCTCGCGCACATCACCGACGTCGACAACCGCGAATATATTGACCTCTGTCTCGGTGACACCGGTGCGATGACAGGACACTCACCCGAAATCGTCGCTGACGTTGTCGCCCGCCGTGCCAAGGAAGGCATCACCCTCATGCTCCCCACCGAAGATTCCCTTTGGGTCGGCGAAGATCTCAAGCGTCGCTTCGGCCTGCCATATTGGCAATTCACACTCACCGCCACCGACGCCAACCGCTTCGCCATTCGAATCGCCCGCGAAATCACCCAGCGTTCGAAAATCCTCGTCTTCCACTATTGCTATCACGGCACCGTAGACGAATCCTTCGCCGCGCTTGAAAACGGCGTCGTCGGTCCGCGCCGCGGCAACATCGGCCCCCCCGTCAATCCCGCCGAAACCACCCGCGTGGTCGAATTCAACGATCTCAACGTCCTCGAAGATGCCCTCAAGCATCACGATGTCGCCTGCATCCTCGCCGAGCCCGCCATGACCAACGTCGGCATCATCCTCCCCGAAGACGGCTTTTGGCCCGCCGCCCAGGAACTCGTGCGCCGTTACGGCTCCCTCCTCATCGCCGACGAAACCCATACCATCTGCGCAGGGCCCGGTGGCTGCACCGCTGAATGGAAACTCAATCCCGACATGCTGGTATTTGGCAAAGCCATCGGCAGCGGCATCCCCGGCGCCACGTTCGGCGTGTCCGAACAAGTCGCCCAGCGCATCTCCGCGCGCATCCATCTGGAAGATTGCGACGTCGGCGGCATCGGCGGAACCTTGGCAGGGAATGCGTTGTCTCTAGCCGCTATGCGAGCCACGCTCGAATACATTCTCACGCCCGCTGCGTTTGAACACATGATCTCGCTCGCGAAGCGCTTCGCCGATGCTGTTGCCGAAAACATTCGAGCCGCCGGCCTCCCCTGGAACGTCATCCGCCTCGGCGCCCGAGCCGAATACACTTTTGCTTCGAAGGCCCCGCGCAACGGCGGCGAATCCGCGGCTGCAGCTGATTTCGAACTCGAGCGCCTCCTCCATCTCTACGCCCTCAACCGTGGCGTCCTTCTCACGCCCTTCCACAACATGGCGTTAATGTGCCCAGCCACCACCGAGGCCGACATCGACGCGCACACCAAAGTCTTCGCCTCAGCGGCCGCCGAACTCACCTCTTAGGTGGCCCAGCCATCCTGGCGGTGCTCTTTTCCGGTATGATTTCCCACGATGTTCTTTGACCTCAAGCTGCTTCTGTTTCTGGCCCTTAGCGCTCTTGGCATCCGTCTGGCAGCGATACGGCTGTCTGACCGGCTGAACCGCTCGCGCGGGTCAGCATCCCGAGAACTGCTAGGCTTTAGTCTCCCTTACCTCCACTTCCTGGTTTAGTCTTTAAACCATATGTCGGCAAAACCCACGTTTTTCCCAACGCCCGCCGATTTCCGTGCTTGGCTCGAAGCCCACCATGACAAATTCGACGAGCTTCTTGTCGGCTTCCATAGAAAGAGGTCGGGAAAAACCCAGCATCACCTGGCCGGAATCGGTAGACGCTGCTCTCTTCTTGGATCGAAAGAATTCGAAAGAGCATCAACGAAACCAGGTACACGATTCGCTTCACTTCTCGCAGGCCCACTCGCACCGGCAGCGCTGTTAATATCAAACGCGTCCAGCAGCTCAAGAAAATGGGTCTGATGCATCCGGCAGGCCTCCACGTCTTTGCCGTTCGTAGCACAAAAAATTCTGGCATCTATGCCTACGAACAACGAAAGCGCGCGCGGTTCACTCGTGAACAGGAAAAGCAATTATGCGCAAACAAGGCCGCTGGGGAATTCTTTCGCTCTCAAGCCCCCTGGTGCCAAAGAGTGAGCGCCTGGTGGGTCGTCAGCGCAAAAAGGAAGAAACAAGACGCAAGCGGTTTTCCGGGCTCCTCGAGCATTCGCAGAATCGGCGCACTTCTGCCACAACTTACGCGCGTGAAGAACAAGTGACTTGGTCGCAGGTCATGTAGAATAGGGAGCATCAAAACGAGTGAGGTGAGTATCGATGTCATCAGACTATCTGCTCAAGACCGAGCCTTCCGAATACTCCTTCGCCGATCTCCAGCGCGACAGGGTCACAATATGGGACGGCGTATCGAATCCAACGGCGGTAAAAAATCTTCGCGAGATGACTCCCGGCACGCGCCTCATCATTTACGAAACCGGAGATCGCAAGAGCGCAGTTGGCACCGCCACCGTCGTTTCCGTGGACGCCTCCGATTCCAAAAATCCGGCCGTCAAGATCAAAGCAGAAAAAGTGCTCGCAAAGCCAATATCCTTAGCTCAAATCAAATCCAACAAACTCTTCAGTGATTCTCCGCTCGTCCGCATCGGCCGCCTCTCCGTCGTCCCCCTCACTAAGACCCAGTACAAATCCTTGACGGGCGACTGAGTCCTCAAACGCGTGTATGATGCGGCACGGAGTAATGAGGCTGAGTCCCATGAAACGCTCTCTTTTCTTGTTCTTTATCGTGGCCGCTCCTCTTTTCGCCCAACAACCGCCCGAAATCCGTTTCCAATCTGTCCCCGACTTCCTGAAGCCTCCGCCCGACCTGCATCTCGGTGAAGCCACCGGTGTGGCCGTCAATTCGAAGGGCCACATCTTCGTCTTCACGCGCGGCAATACCGCCGGTCCTGCCTATGGCGCGAGCGCTGCGCAACTCCTCGAGTTCACGCCCGACGGAGAATTCCTCCGCGAGGTGGGCCACCATCTCTACGCCTGGTCCTTCGCCCACACCGTCAAGGTCGATAGGGAAGACAACATTTGGGCCACCGACAAAGGCTCCGACATGGTCATCAAGTTCAACCCTGAAGGCCGCGTCCTCATGGTTTTCGGCCGCAAGCAGGAAGCCTCCGACGAAGGTACCGAGCCGCTCAAGCACGTCAAGCCGCCGCTTCCTCCCGTCGACGGCATGTTCCGTCAAGTCACCGACGTCGCGTGGGACGCCGCGGGCAACGCCTACATCAGCGACGGCTATATCAATTCGCGTATCGCCAAAGTCGACAAGGAGGGCAACTGGCTCAAGTCTTGGGGCGAACCCGGCGACCAGCCGGGCCACTTCAACACCCCGCACAGCATCGCTGTCGATGCGCACGACAACATCTACGTCGCCGACCGTGGCAACCGCCGCATCCAGGTCTTCGATACCGATGGAAAATTTCTGCGCCAGTTCACCATCGATGTCCCCGTCGATCCCAACGCTCGTCCTGCCATCGGCAACAAGCCCACGGCAACCACTGGCACCATGTCCCCGGGCGCGCCCTGGGCCATTTGCATCACCCCCGGGCCAAATCAAATCCTCTACAGCTCCGATGGATTCCCCGGACGTATTTATAAACTGACCCTCGACGGAAAAGTTCTCGGCGTCTTCGGCAAATCCGGTAAGCAGCTCGGCCAGTTCGGCTGGGTTCACGAAATCGCTTGCCCCATGGAAAACGAGCTGTACGTCGCTGAACTCCTCAACTGGCGGGTTCAGAAATTAATTCTGGAGGCGCCACACTAGTTTCCCGCCTGTCGGGAGCGACAGCGGCAAGCTGGGTTTTATGCCAAGCGCCGCAAGTGTGTTAGTCTCTCCGTCCGCGCCGAAATCTTTGCGCTCGTGACTCAAGACTTTTATGCAAGAGACTCTTCTTCCGATTCAAGCTGTCGCGCGCAAACTTGAAATTCCAGAGAAATATCTTGAACAATTGGGGTCAAAAAGCGGAAAAGTCAAGCTCGAGCTGCTCTCTGATCCCACCTTCAAGCGCCGCGGAAAATTAATCATTGTCACCGCCACCACGCCTACAGCTGCGGGAGAAGGCAAGACCGTCACCTCCATCAGCCTCACCCAGGGTCTCGCCCACATCGGGAAGCGTGGTCATCACCTCGCGCGAGCCGTCTCTCGGCCCGGTGTTCGGCATGAAGGGCGCCGCCGCCGGGGGCGGCCTTTCGCAAATCGAGCCGAGTGCGAAAATCAATCTCCATTTCCACGGCGATTTTCACGCCATCGCCTCGGCGCACAATTTGCTCGCCGCTCTTATCGATGCGCATCTCTTCCACGGCAACGATCTGCATCTTGATCCCGAGCGCATCACCTGGCCTCGTACCATCGACATGAACGACCGCGCCTTGCGCCGCATCGCCGTTTCGCTCGACAGCAAGAAAGAGGGCAGCGGCCGCCAAACCGGCTTCATCATCACCGCCGCTTCGGAAATCATGGCCATCGTCGCCCTTGCGAAAGATCTCCAGGATCTTCGCCGGCGGCTCGATTGCATCGTCGTCGCTGTTACCCGTGACGGAAAACCGGTCAGCGCTTGCGACCTCGGCGCGACCGGAGGAATGATGGCGCTGCTCGCAGAAGCCATTCTCCCCAATCTGGTCCAAACCACCGACGGCACGCCCGCCTTGGTTCACGCCGGACCCTTCGGCAATATCGCCCACGGCACGAGCAGTGTCATTTCCCAGGAAATGGGTTTGCGCCTGGCCGACTACGTCGTGAACGAATGCGGCTTTGCCTCCGATCTCGGTGCGGAAAAATATTTCGACATCGTCATGCCACAATCGAGCATCACCCCGGCAGCGGCCGTTCTCGTCACCACCGTGCGGAGCATACGCAACCAGGGCGAAGGAGCAGATTTCGAACGTGGCCTGCCCAACCTCGGCAAGCACATCGAAATCCTGCAGAAATTCGGGGTGCCAACGATCGCCGCCATCAATAGGTTCCCGACGGATACGGACGACGAACTGAATCGCGTAGCCGCTTACTGCGCGGAACGCGGAGTCGACAGCGCCCTCTCCGAAGGATTCGCAAAAGGCGGCCCCGGCGCGAAAGATCTCGCCGAAAAAGTTGTCCAAGCCATTGCGAAGAATCCCGCGCCCGCCGCGCATCCGCTTTATTCTACGGGCGAACCGTTCACAGAGAAAATTCAGAGAGTCGCAAAGAGCATTTATGGCGCGAGCGGCGTGAATTTCAGCGAGCAAGCCAAAGCCAAGCTGCAACAATTCACGGAATGGGGCTACGGAAAATTGCCCGTTTGCATGGCCAAGACGCAGTATTCCTTATCCGATGATCCGAAGCGCCTTGGCGCACCGGCTGGCTGGACGCTCAACGTCAACAACGCCTCGCTTTCCGCGGGTGCCGGCTTCGTGGTGGTGATCTCCGGCAACATGATGCTTATGCCCGGCCTTCCAAAAGTCTGGCGAGGCTCCTCCATCGACGTGGACGATAGCGGCGCCATAATCGGCGTCTGAAGTGCCGTCCTGATGACGTTGTTCGGAACGTGCTGTCCTTTGGGGCAGCCTGCAGCTCGCTGTACGTCTGTACTATGGCCAGCAGGACCGCTGGCTGCAAAAATAGAGAGCTGGCTGGGCCGTTGCGTGGACGGCTCTCCAAAGCTTGAGCTTTTTTCTGGGGATGCCTAGACTCGCGGCACACGAGGGACAATCCTATTGTGGCTTCTGCAATGAATACCCGTCATTCGACCACCTCGCCGCCGGCGAGTCCTTCGACAGCGGTTCGGGCAACGGCCCAGACCTATCCAATGAAAATTCCGATAGCTCACGAAGTGCCGGTGACCGCGACCGGCGCACGCCCGGGAGACAGTGGCGGCCAGCGGAAGCTGCTCACGGAAGAGGCGAGCACGGTTCTGGCCTTTGAGAATGGCGGAGTGATGCGGCTCTCCGCAGCGGTGGCCGTCGGGCAGTTGCTGCTTCTTACCAACAAGGAAACCGGGCGCGAAGTTGTGGCGCAAGTGATACGCAAGCGCGACTTCCGGCCGACGAGTTGTTACGTCGAAGTGGAATTCAGCGAACCCTCGCACGGATTCTGGGGCATCGAGTTTCCCGAAATGCCGGAACTCGCACCAGCAAACGCGCAGCAAAGAGACGCGGCCGAGTTCGTGCATGAAGTGGAAGCCATCGCTGACCGACCGAGAGCGCCGGTGCGCGCTCCCAGCGCGCTCGAAGTCACAGCATTGAAGCACGAAGTCGAGGCGCTGCGCATGCAACTGAAATTGTTGCAAACCGAGACTGGGGCAGGGAATTCATCTGCGCCCGCGGTGAGTCTCGATGCTCCCACAAACGTCGCCGTTATTGCTCCTCATGGGTCTGCCGCAGTGCCGATAGACCGTGAAGAGTCCTCATTTTCCGAAGAGAATCTTTTGCCGAAGCCGGCACTGGACTTTGAAGAGGCATTGGCACCAGTCAAGCGTAGTTCGAAACGCAAGCAGAAACTCGCCACAAGCCGGCGATCAGGAACGCTGCGCCTCGGGCTACTTTTTGTGACGCTATTGCTCGTCGCTGCGAGCACGGCATGGTACCAGCATCGGCTATCGTGGCGGCCGCAGCCGAAGAGAGTTTCTGCCGGCGCGGCCTCGAGCATCGCCGCTCGCCCAGGTCCTACGGTGAGCTCCGCGCCTCGGCAGGCAGCCGACCCACAGTCGACAACAAGGGCCAGCGCCGCCGCTTCTCAGCCGAGCGCCGCTTCACACGACAGAGCGTCATCCGCGCCTGCGGGAGCGGCGGGGCATGCCAAACTCGCCGTGCCCGCGCCGCCCGCGCCCGGCAACGCAGCTGCGGCGGCGGTTCAGGAAAAATCAGCGGCAGGTCGCTCCGCCGCAAAGCGCGGGGTGCGGCGTCCATCGAGCGAAGCCCCTCCGGATTCGGCAACACCTTCTTCGGAGGAAGCACCTATCGTGCCGCCGAAATTGATCAAGTCGGTCCGAGCGATTGCTCCGCCCGATGCCTTACGGGATTTTGTTACCGGCAATGTGACGCTGGACGCCGTCGTAGACGCCTCGGGACAAGTGAAATCGATGAAGGTACTTTCAGGACCGGCTTCTTTTCACACCGCCGCCATGGATGCCCTCAAGCAGTACCGCTACGAACCAGCCACACAGCGTGGTAAGCCCGTCGCCGATCACATTATCGTTACGATCAAATTCTGGTTCGAGCCATAACCCGTCTGGTGGGAGGGCGCGAGCGTCCACCCACGCAGCGCCGGGCTTCATGTCGCCATCTTCTCTGTGGGCATGGCACAGCCGTGCCTCTTGCCATCGCCTCGTGGTAACTTACCTGCAAATGCCCTGTCTCCGGCGAGAACTGTACGGCTTCTGGGTTACGCAAACGCCTAATGACGACGCTGGCGGCTCGGACGACGTCGCTGCCATCGCCTTCAGAGCCGGCACCTGCGGGAGAATCTGCGCGATCAAGACGAAGAGATTCAGATAGATGGCAATTGCGGTGGTGCCGCATAGACCCGGCGCCACGCGCCGCTGAGATCAAAAGATGTAGCGTGCCAGGATCGCCACCGCCGGCGCGGTCAACGAAACGATGCCGACTCCATGCGACGGTGGAAAAAGGCACCCCGTCGCGCTCGTGAGCAAGCTAGTGACTAGAAACAGCGCCGTCCAGCCGTTTCGCGGCGAGCAGCCCGCACACCAACACATATCCAGCGAAGATCCCGATCAAACTCAACAGCACGCGCGCGAAAGTAAATGTCGTCATACCCAAGAACATGATAACCTCCACCGCCGGAACCTCCTTTCGATCATCTCATCGACCGAGAAGATACTGCTCTGACTCTAGGCGCGCTTTCTAAGGTGTTATCTGGCGCGTGGCACCGCCTGCAAGAGTTTCGCCTCCTCCCGCGGCCCGTTCCGCACGACAGAGAAAAATCGTGAGTGACGAGTCGTGCCGATGGCGCATCGAAGTTGGCAGCCCGCCCGCTCAGGGCGGAAGAATCCGAGAATGAGGTGACTTATGACTTCTTACGGCGCCAAAGACTTAGCCAGTGCGTTTCGTACGGTACGCAAGAACACCATTCAGGTTGCGGAGGACATCCCCGAGGCGAGGTACGGCTTCGTGGCCGCGCCCGACGTGCGAACCGTCGCGCGGATGTTGACGCACGTCGCCATCGCCACGCGGATATGGGAAGAAGTCCACAAAAAGCGTCTCACTACTCTGGTTGGCTTCGACTTTTTCGGCATGATGGACCGGTTCAACGCGGAGGAAGCCAAGACCAGATCCAAGCTGGAGATTCTCGATCTGCTGCGAACCGAAGGGGAGCAGTTCGCGGCGTGGATGGAAACTCTCACGCCGGAAATCCTCGCAGAAACGATAACCGAGCCGGACGGGAAAACGCAGAAGACGCGGTTCGAGAGGCTGCTTGGCGTTAAGGAGCATGAGATGCACCATCGTGCCCAACTGATGCTGATCGAGCGCCAACTGGGCATCGTTCCGCATCTCACGCGGCAGTTCAACGACAGAGTCGCCCAGATGCGCGCCGCCCGCGTTTAGGCCGCCTCGGCGGACGAACCGTCACTAAACTGTGATATTCCATGATGGTCAAAACTTGGATCCTGCCAACTGACGATCAAACAACAGGGGAAAGAACTGTCCCTCCATCCTGTCCCCGCTAGAAATTACGGGGACGCCTTGGAGCAGTGGTTCATTCGAATTCGACATGACCCCATCACGAAAAACGTTAATCACCGTGGCGCGGCGCGGTGCGGGCGTATCGTTCGCGCCCGAGCCGTGCATCGTTCGGGCATGATGAAACGAACCTTCGCCCTTCTTCAACTCGATGGCAACAGGCTCGAACTTGTCTTTCAGCTCTTCGGGCAGCGTGTCGCGGATGCCGTTCATTTCCCCGGTCAGAACGGGCTTGGGCAAGTCGGGCCATTTGTGACTTCCTGGAACGTAATTCAAGCAGCCGTTTTCACGGGTTGAATCGTCCAAGCCAATCCAACAGGTGAGGTGCGCCAGAGGCCTCGTTCTTGTCCAGTACGAATAATCCTGGTGCCAGGCCACCACACCGCCATGCCGTGCCGGTTTGCAAAAAAGCTGGTCGTGCCAGAAGCGCACCGGACCTCCCAATAACTGGGATGCCGGCACCAGGAACACGGGGTTCCAAAGCAGATCGTGAAAGCCGGGCAGAGCGCGCCAAGCACCTAGGGCGTGAAAAACGACGCGGTTCGGATCCGTCGATTCGTTGGAGTGGTATTCGTGGAATAAATGCCGGCAGGAATGTCCCGGATCCATCAGTTGTTGCAATTCTGCACGCAGAACTTCCACCTGCTCGTCGGTCAGAATGCGAATGCCTTTTAAGTATCCATTTTCGCGGAAAAATTCGAGCTGCTCCTCGCTCAGGCGGTAGCGATCCCAGTCGTCGGAGGTAGTTGAGCGGGCAAACAGCGTGCTGACCGGGTAATGGTAACGGGATAGGTCTTCCATCATGGTAGAACTCAAAAGACGAAAAATCTCTCCTTCGAGAGCTCACCTCTGAACAAAAGAAACGTGCTGGCCGGTTTGAATCTTAGTTGAGTCGCGGCGGAAACACAAAGTTCTCAGATCTTCCGGTAGATACGCGACACGCCGCCTACCTCTCTTGGAGGTGAGGCTCGCAGGTCAGGATATCGGAAGCGGGAGTTCTCGGGTCTGCCGGTGGGAGGACCATCGAAGGTGGCGAGCGTTAGTTGCGAGTCTGACGCTAATGCGCACACTTAGCAATCGGCTCGGTCCTTGGTAGCGGGGCGGCGGCCGTTCAAAATGCGTTCGATGCCGCTGGGGTCGTCCAGGCAGGCAACGCGGTCGTCTTGGAGCCAGCGATCATAGGTTTGCCAGGCCTGCGGCTGATTCATGACTTCGTCACCCGTAACCGCCTCCGCGAGAGGAAGAAAAAGCAGAGCTGGGTGAAGCGGCAGAAACGCAGGCGGGGAATCCTCAGAAGGTTCGGAAGAACCCGCGGCGTGCGCATTTGGACCGTACGGATATGGTAACGCTCCGTTTGATGGTCGGCCGGATCTTATATCTCCTTTCTTGTCGGGCTCTTCCGCACTCTTCAAGTTCCGTATCCCGGAACTCCTTTGTTTGCACTCATGCGAAAACAGCCGGCGCGTATGCGAGCAATTCCCAATCTGGACCTCATCACCCGTCACTTGTATTCAAGTTTTTTCTTTTTAAACTCTTGTGCTTTTTTTTGAACTAGCAAATCAAGTCTTTTCTTTTCAACCGATTCCGCGCTCTTCTGCCAAACACCAGCGGTGCGGTACTCCCTCGCCTCCGTTTGGAACTCCCCATTCGCACACCGCGAGGAACGTCTGGAGTAGCCATGATTTTCCGCCGGGCACGCGCTTGTCGCACCCTTTCAGGACGCAGTACAATGAGCTGTTTTGCACCTCGAGGAGGGAACCCGCCATGGCCACTGCGGAACAGACAGTCCACGTTTCCGAGTTCACCAACGAGCCTTTTATTGATTTTACGAAGCCAGAAAACCGCTCGCGCATGGGCGAGGCGCTCAAAAAGGTGAAATCCGAGTTTGGCCGCGAATACCCGATGTGGCTCAACGGGCAGAAGGTGACCACCACGGACAAGCGCACCTCCACCAACCCCTCGCGGCCGTCGGAGGTCATTGGCGTTTTTCAAAACGCCACGAAGGAGATGGCTAGGCAGGCGGTCGAAGACGCCCACAGATACTTTGACACGTGGAAGAGAGTTTCCGCCCAGGAACGCGCGAAGTGTCTCTTTCGTGCGGCGAAGATGGTGCGGGAACGCAAGTTCGAGCTGAACGCACTGGTGTGCTACGAGGTAGGCAAGACGTGGGTCGAAGCGGATGCGGATATCGCCGAAACGATCGACTTCCTTGAATTCTACGGCCGCGAAATGCTGCGATTGGGCGAGCCGCAGAAACTGACGCCGATGCGCGGCGAGCGCAACTACCTTGTGTATATTCCACTCGGCGTCGGCGTCGTCATTCCGCCCTGGAATTTTCCGTGCGCGATCATGGCGGGAATGACCGTGGCATCGCTGGTTACGGGGAATACCGTGATCCTGAAGCCGGCGGCGGATTCACCGACCATCGCGGCAAGATTCATCGACATTCTGTATGAGGCTGGCATTCCCAAGGAAGCGGTGAACTTCATTACCGGACCGGGCAGCGTCATTGGCGATGTGCTCGTACAGCATCCGAAGACGCGGTACATCGGATTTACAGGCTCGAAGGAAGTGGGGCTGCGGATCAGCGAACTTGCTGGAAAGACCGTTCCCGGGCAGATGTGGATCAAGCGCACGGTGCTGGAAATGGGCGGCAAGGACGGGATCGTGGTGGACGAAGAGGCCGATATCGACGCGGCGGTGGAAGGCACGGTGCAGGCGGCGTTCGGGTATCAAGGCCAGAAATGTTCGGCGTGTTCGCGCGCGATCGTCTCCGAAAAGATCTACGACACGTTCGTACAGAAGCTGGTGGAGCGCACGAAAAAAATCACCGTCGGACCGAGCGAAGATCCAGACAATTACATGGGTCCGGTCATCAGCCCGTCGGCGATGAAAACGATTCTGGATTACATTGAGGTCGGAAGGAAGGAAGGGAAGTTGCTCATCGGCGGAAAACGCGCGGTGGGCGACGGCTACTTCATCGAGCCGACGATTATTGTGGATGTCGATCCCAAGTCGCGGCTGGCCCAGGAGGAAGTGTTCGGTCCCGTGCTGGCGGTGATCAAGGCGCAGAATTACGACCAAGCGCTGGAGATCGCGAATAATACGGAGTTTGGCTTGACCGGCGCGGTGTATTCGAAGAATCCGGAAAAAATCAAAAAGGCCGAAGAGACGTTTCACGTGGGCAATCTTTATTTGAACCGCAAGTGCACCGGGGCGATGGTAGGCGCGCATCCGTTTGGCGGGTTCAACATGTCTGGAACGGATTCCAAAGCAGGCGGGAAAGATTACTTGCTGCTGTTCATGCAGGGCAAGTCCATCGCGGAAAAAGTGAGCTAAGTGTTTGCTCCTGCGCTTGCCTGCGCGCGGTGAGTGACCCACTTCAAAACGCGAAACACGGGATAGCTCAATACCAGTGTGGCGAGCGCCCACGGCGCGTTCTTCTGATCCGTTAAGATCGACCCGGCCAAAAACAAAACTGAGGCCACCAGCGCAATTCCCGGCGTCCACGGATAACCCCATGCCCGGTACGGCCGCACCATTTCCGGCTCCCTCTTGCGCAACACAAACAACGAGGCATACGACAGGGCATAATTCGCAACGAAGAAAAACGAGAGCATGGCGATGACGCGCTCGAAGGTTCCGGTCAGCAGGAAGAGCACGCCGACAACCGTACTGAGGAACAGCGCCATCACCGGCGTGCCGCCCGGATTGACTCGAGCGGCGCGGCGAAAAAATAATCCGTCACAGCTCATGGTGTACACGGTTCGCGAGCAGAAAAGCTGGTTGGCATTGAGGCAGCTCAGCATGGAGATAACCATGATCGAGCGAATGATGGGGTCGCCAAGCTTCCCAAAGATGCGATCCGCGACGGTTCCCAGGACAAAATTGTTTCCGGAAATTTCGTTCATGGGCAGGATGTAAAGCGCCACGAGATTCAGCGACAAGTAAATCCCCATGATGGAGAAGACGCTACCGAAAATGGCGCGCGGGATGTCGCGGCCCGGATTGCGCACCTCTTCGCCGAAGTAGATAACGCCGTCCCATCCGTCGACAGTGTAGATAACTCCCTGAAGCCCGAGCATGATCGCAACGATAAGTGGCCATCCTGAGGGCAAGGCAAGAGAGGAAGTGGTGGACTGCTGGGCGGCACGATGAGCTGGGCCGCCCAGCAAGAAGCAGGCCATCACGAGAATCAGGAAAGCACCGGTCTTGAGAGCGGCGGTTGATAATTGCGCGCCGCTGCCCCAACGAATTCCCCGCCATTGCAGAACGAAGAATCCGAGAATCACGAAGACGGCGACAATCAACTCGATTCGCATGTGGCCGAGGACGGTCAAGTTTCCACTGAGGACGGGGAAAAGCGCGCCGCTATATTCGGCTATGACGATGGCGACGGCCGCGGCAGTGCCGCAGGTGGAAAGCCAGTCGCTCCAGCCGACGATGAATCCGGCGTAGTCGCCGAGCGCACGCCGAGAGAAATTGTACTGGCCGCCGCTGCGGGGAATTGCTGCGCCCAACTCAGCCATGGAAGATGCGCCGGAAAACGCATAGAGTCCGCCGAGGACCCAAACTCCGAGAAACATCCAAGCGTTGGGGAGCAGCCTGGCGACGTCGCCGGGCGTTCGAACGATGCCGGCAGCGATGGTATTGCCGATGGCCGCGGCCATGCCAAACCACATGCCGAGAACCTGGAGCAGGCGGCCGCGGCCGACTACGTGCAGGGGGCTAGCTGTCGAAGAGGTTTCCGTTGTGCCAGACAATGTGACGTCTCGAGGGTTCGCGAATCGCAGCCATCATATCGGGGGGATAAGAAAATGCAAGCTGGAAGTGGTGAATTCGAATGCTACTGGTTCGGAAATGTTTTATCGCGGAGTGCCCACGAAGTTCCATTTGCCCCAGCCGACATGCTCATGCACCGGGACGAAATGAGCGCGGGCAATTTTCTTAATGAGTTCGGGCTGGCCCAGCCATTGCTCGTAGGTGCGGATTTCATATTCGGTCATGCTGGCAAAGGCATCCATCTTGCGGGAAATCCGGCGGACCGCAGGGATTTCGGAAATTAAATGCACAAAGGTCAAGAAGGGAGTGCGCCACGGCTCGACAAACATGACGCGGCCGTCCTTTCGAAGCGCGCGCTGCATTTCAGAAAAGGTTTGATCGAGATCACCAGGCAACGCGGGGAGATGGTGCAGACCGCCCTGAACGATGAGGATATCCTTGCTGCGATCGGTGAAGGGAAGCCTACGGCAATCAGCGACCGTGCATTTCGCGGAGCCTTTGAACTGCGCCAGCAGCCGGGGCGAGAGGTCCACGCCTTCTATGCGAGTGAAACCGAGACGCTGCAATGCGATTAAGCCGTTACCACGCCCGCAAAAAAGCTCGACAATTTCGGCGTCGCGCGGCCATTGAGGAGCGCCCAAGCGATTGAGGCGCCCGATAAATTTTTGAATTTCCTCCTCCGGTGTTTCGAAACGCAAGTACGCAGCTTCCCAGGGATCCAGGGATAGGGCCTTTTGCGCATGCGAATTTGTTTCGTTTTCCGGCGTTTCTGCTTGTGATCTCGGCATCTTCGATGGTGGAAGCAAGAACTATCGCAGGTTCCCATAGATCGCCAAGCAATTCAAGGCATGGTCAAGGCACGAGCCCACGGGCAACTAGGTCAGTTTCCCGTTAGCCGTGTGTGCCCAAGCGCCGGCGAATTGAGAAACGTCGAGACGATTATGGAAGGTAGTTTATCAAGGACGAGATTTTTCTTGGTGATCTCGTGCCAGCCAAGGGTGCTTCTATAGCGCGACGCCGTTACGGGTGACAGACAACCAACGAGCTAGTCGTTGGTTTTCTGGGGAGTGCCGCTGTCAGAGACTTGGCGAGGGCCAACCCGCGATTGTGGTCGGATGGAAACACTACACGACCTTCGGCGAGTTAGGATTTGTGGCTCCGTACCCGCATTTATAATAGGAGGTTGTAATTAGTATTTCTATTCTGTTCGGAGAGCCTCCATCGGATCGAGCCGCGAAGCGCGCCATGCGGGAATAAGGCACGCGGTACCAGCGACCGACAGCAATATTGTAATGACCAACAAAAATACAGTCGGATCGAGCGGGCGTATGCCATACAACATGGAGCGAATCAGATGCGCCTCCCCAACGCTGGCAGCCAGGCCGAACCCGAGTCCGAAAAAAGCGGGGCGGAGGCCGTCCAGGAGCACGAGCCTGAGCACTCTTTCTCGCTGTGCGCCAAGCGCGATGCGGATGCCAATTTCCGCAGTGCGCTGGGCAACCATGTAGGAAAGAACTCCGAACAAACCGACGGCGGCTAGCGCCAGAGATAACACTGCGAATGCGAACAACAGCGTCGCCTCAAAACTGGTATCCAGAGTGGATTTTCCAATGATCTGGTCCATAGTCAGGATGTCGGAGACAGGCAACTCTGGGTCCAGCTGCTGGGCTGCTTGCTGGATGGGCAAGGCTAGCATGGTCACGTCCCGGGGCGAGCGGACAGCGAGCGTTGCCTCGTTTGGTACACTGCCGTAAAGGGATGTGTAAAGGGGAAAGTACATCATTGGCTGGGCGGGTTTGGCGATGTGGAAGCGCGTATCACCAACCACGCCGACAATTTTGAAAGACCTGCGGCCTATCGCGAGCAGATGTTTCCCAATTGGATCCTCGCCAAAGAGGTATTGTCTTGCAAATGTTTCGCTGACAATCACTTGCTTGTCGTTGTCCGGACGCCGGTCTCCATCGAATGTTTGCCCGCGCAGCAAGGGAATCCCAAGGGCAGCGAAATACCCGGGATCTGCCCAGCGCACGATGGCATGCTGACTCTGCCCCAGCTGCAGCGGAGGGTGCTCCGCGATCCAGAAACCACTGTCTCCACCGTAGCCCTGTCCGGGAACCGCTCTGACAAGTCCAGCAGCCTGAACTCCGGGCAGAGCGCGCACGCGCTGGAGCAGCGCTTCAAAAAAAATTACGCGTTGCGCGGCCTGAGCATATTGCGCTTCGGGCAGACCGAAACGCATGGTGAGGACATTCTCTGTGAGACAGCCGAGATCGGACGTGCGCAACCGCTGATAACTCTTCAGCAGCAAACCCGCGCCGATGAGCAGGACCGCGGTAAACCCCACTTCCAGAGATAGCAGCCACTTGCGCAGGCCGACTCGCGCGGGCCCCGCGCCGTGCGAGCGCGACGATTCCTGGAGCGAGGAAAGAATCTTGTCACCCGTGGCGGCGGAGACCGAAGAAATCAGTCCTGCGAAAGCCGCACTGAAGAAAATAAGACCCATAGTAAAGGCCACGACGACCCCGTCGATGTGGATGGCTTCGACGCGGCTTATGTCCTGCCGTGTACGTACAAGCCATTGAATTACGGTCTGCGCCAAGAGGAGGCCAGCCGCCCCGCCAGCGACGGACAGAACCAAGCTTTCCGTCAGATGCTCACCAAGCAGACGCCGGCGACTGCCGCCCAGTGCGGCGCGAATGGCGAGCTCTCTTCGCCGAGCGGCGGCGCGCGCCACCAGAAGGTTGGCAACGTTCAAGCACGCAATCAAGAGAACGCAACCTGTTGCGGCCAGCAACACGTACAGCGGCGTCTCGATATCTCCAACCATATCCTCCAGTAGTGGGCGCGTGTTCGCTGCTTTGCTGACGAACGGATTATCGAGGTGCTGATCGTGAAGCCGCTTGACGATTAGCGAAAGCTCCGTCCGTCCCTGCGAAGCGCTGACTCCGGGTTTCAAACGTCCGATTGCCAGATAGTCGTGGCTATCCAGAGCTTGCATGTCTTGCGTGGACTCTTCGTGGTAAATCGGGGTCCACAGTTGCACGCTCTGTTCTGGATAGGCAAACCAGGTTGGCATGATACCGATGACCTTGTAGGTCTTCGCGTTAAGACGTATTGTCTGCCTCAGAATCGAGGGGTCGCCTCCGAAGCGTCTCTTCCATAATCCCCAGCTCAAAACAACGGTGGCATTCGCGGACGGCCTATCGTCTGCGGCGTTGAAAGCTCGTCCGAGCGCTGGTTCAACACCCAGGGTTGGGAACAAATCCCACGAGCACGCGGCCGCGCGCACTTTTTCTGGAAGTTGCCCGCTCGCTCCGGATAGGTTGTACTCCTCCGAACTTGAAACGATCGCCAAATCAGAAAAGCCATGGCTTTGGTCTTTCCAGGCGGCAAATATCCCGCCTGCAACCATGTTGAACGGGAACGCGTCGTCGGAGCTGTGTTCATACAACCGTATTAGTCGCTCCGGTTCCCTGAACGGCAGCGGCTTCAACAGCACCGATCGCACCACCGTGAACAGCGCAACATTTGCGCCGATACCGATGGCGATGACGAGGATCGAGATGCAGGCAAAGCCCGGCGTTCTAGCCAGCGTGCGAACGCCGATTCGCATATTTTGCAGAACCATTTCAACCCCGTTCCAACTCCACGTTTCGCGCGTCTGCTCGCGCAGCAGCGTGGGATTACCAAAGGCCCGTCGAGCTGCATAGCGAGCTTCGTCGGGGCTCATTCCGGCAGCGATCTTTTCGGCAATCTGCTGCTCGAGGTGAAAGTTGAGCTCGGCATCGAGACGCTGCACTTCCCGTCTGCGGTGGAAAAGCATTTCCAGCCTCATGCGGATCTTTTCCAGCCAGCGCATGACCCTCTCCTTTTCCGTCTAGGCCTTCTGAATGACCAGATTGATCGCTCCGGAGAGCCGGTTCCAGTTTGTGGTTTCCTGTTCCAACTGCTCACGGCCGGCCGCCGTCAGCGAGTAGAACTTCGCCTGCCGTCCCGTATCACTCTCCTCCCATTTCCCGCGTATCCATCCCTGCTGCTCTAATCGGTGTAGCGCCGGATACAATGATCCCTGCTGCACCTGAAGAACCTCGCCTGAGACTTGCTGGATGCGTTTAGCAATGGCCCACCCGTGCTTTGCTTCGAGCGAGACGGTTTTGAGAATCAAAAGGTCCAGAGTTCCCTGGACGAGGTCGCTTGGTTTCCCCATACTATGACTATCTACATCTAGTATTGTAGATAGTCAAGGGGTCGGACTGTTTCCGCCGTTCTTTCTCATCTAGGGACACCAAAGGACCACGACCCACGATAAGCGCGTTCGTGTGGACCGAACCGAACAACTCCTGGATGGTTAGAAATAACCGGTCCAAACTGTTTGGACCCCGATTCGCGCATAAGCGCCCCAAGATCAATCTGTGCATGCGCTCCCAAACAGCATGCCAAAAGCGATGAAATGTCCTAAAGAGCGCGATATGATGGTGCCGCCTATGGGTACGATTCTGACTTCTGAAAGGGAGCAGTCTGCGCGAACCGACATGTCGCAGGGCGTCGAAGTTTCCGTGGTCATCCCGTGCCTGAATGAAGCGAATTCGCTGGCGTATTGTGTGGACAAGGCCGTGAAGGCGTTCCGGGCGGCCGGGCTATCCGGGGAAGTGGTTGTTGCGGACAACGGTTCGACAGACGGTTCAATTCAAATTGCGGAACAGCACGGGGCGCGTGTGATTCGCGTCGCGGAGCGCGGCTACGGGGCGGCACTGCGCGCTGGCATCGCCGGCGCGCGCGGGCTTTTCATCATCATGGGGGATGCGGACGACAGCTACGACTTCACCGATGTCCCGCGATTCGTGGAAAAACTGCACGAAGGCAATGACATCGTAATGGGCAACCGCTTCCGGGGCGAAATCAAACCCGGCGCCATGCCGCCGCTGCACAAGTACTTCGGCAATCCCGGCCTCACCGCTTTGCTTAATACTTTATTTCATGCGCACATCGGAGACGGTTACTGCGGAATGCGAGGATTCACACGCAGTCTCTACGACCGCCTGGATCTGCGAAGTTCGGGGATGGAGTTTGCGCTCGAGATGGTCATCAAGTCCGCTCAAATTGGGGCGCGCATCGCAGAGATTCCCATCACTTTGTGGCCCGACAAGCGCGGGCGCGCGCCACATCTGCGCAGCTTTCGCGACGGCTGGCGCAGCCTGCGGTTCATGCTGCTCTACGCGCCGAACTGGCTTTTCCTGCTGCCCGGCACCGCGCTCGTGCTGACTGGACTCTTTCTCGTGTTTTGGCTGCTGCCGGGGCCTCGCCAGATTTCTCCCCACGTGGGGCTGGACATTCACACGATGATTTTCGGCGTTATCTTCACGCTTCTGGGGGCGCAGATTCTGTCGATCGGAGCATTCGCAAAGGTATTCAGCTATGCCGAGCGCTTTGACCGGCGCTCGGTATCTTTGCGACGTGTTCTGAAGCGCGTCACTCTGGAGACGGGTCTGCTCGTGGGTTGCAGTCTGTTCCTCATGGGACTTGCAGGGTGCGTGTGGGTCACCTGGCAATGGGCCGCGAGCGACTTCGGCGAGCTCCATGAGGTCCGCCAAGTTCTCTTCTGGTCGATGTGGCTTTTCCTCGGTTTGCAGGTGATTTTCGCCGCCTTCTTTCTCAGCATGCTGGGCATCAGTCGCGAGACGTTTATCGGCGACTACGACTTGAAATAGTTTCGAATGCCGGGGCTGAGGGTGTCGGTGAGCGGGGACTCGTGAAACGTGTAAATTCCCGATCCGCTAGGACACGTTTGGAGCGTGTAGCTAGCGTTCCTACTTCTGAGCAGGTGGCGCTTGTTGTTGATAGGGAATTAATTTTGTATTGTCGGTATCGGGCTCGACGAGCCAGATCTGGCGATCCCTGAAATATGCGAAGAGCCTGGCATTTTGGACGGGGTCGAGTTCGCGGGCCCAGAGAACCTTGGCGGTATCGATTTCTGCTCCGTTGTAAACCCACTCGTCATGCAGATTGTGATTCTCCTGGTAGCGCACCATGATCAGATGTTTGCCTGGAGTCTGAAAAAGTCTTTTCCCAATGGCCGCGCGACTGGGATCTCCCTGGCAGGCCCATTCCAATTGGTCGCAGACGTGGCGGGCGATAGAGAAACCAACATCGGTTGCGAGAAGGTAAAAGATGGCCCAGGAAAGCGCGAGGCCGAGTGGGCGTCCACCGAGACGAATCGTGCGCAGGTGGCGCATCGCCTGGACGAGCAGCAGAAAAATCACACCCGTCAGCGACGCGGCATAGTGAGGCATCGACCAGATCAATACTAGGAATCCGGCTGTCCCCAGCAGAAAGGTCAGAATCGGCAAGCGCATCTTGCGGTCGAAAAAAGCGAATGGCAATCCTGGCAAAAGCAGCAGAGCACCCCACCAGAAGTAGGTGCTGCCGCTGCGAGTCAGTTTTTCAACGGAAACCCTTTGAACGTCCGGCCACGTGTTTTGATAGTCTTCGCGTTCCCAGCCGTTGTAGAAATCTTCGAACTGCTCATTGTTATATTGAATCGGCTCTTTGGGATGGTCCCACAGAAATAGACCTGTCGTTCGATAGGTTCGTGTGTTCAAGACATGCGGGAAGAGAAGGGCACTTCCGGTTAAGCGCCAGTTGTAATAGCCGATGAATCCGGTAGTCAATGTCAGGACAACGGCCAAGGGCGTGAGAACTCTGACGATGCGCGTACGCAGCGCCACGGGAGATTTTGTTTTTCCTGCCAGCCAGCAGAGGAACCAGCCGGCCACGGGGATACAGAAGAGCAGTCCCTCATAGGGCCGGGTGTTCGCCAGGATGGCGATTCCCAGGCCGAGCAGCAGAGCATCGGGCGTACCTGCGCGGCGCACAATTCGCGGCATCGCGCCCAGCACCAGCGCGCCACCGGTGGCTGCGACGGCTCCGCCCCAGTAGCTGTTGATCCAATAGCTGGCGATTCCGAATTTCAGCGCGACCAGCACCGCGCCGAGAAAGGCCCACCTCGCTGGAAGCCAGGCTTGCAACATCCGGAGAATCGCAGCGCACATTGCGGCAACGCTCAGAAGCACGCCTATCCATGGATGTGCCAGCAATTCGCCGAGCGCTAGGACCGCTCCCTGCCCCGGCGGATACTTGGAGGAATAGGTCGGGAACCAATTCACGTGAAATGTTTCGAAGCTCATCCACATGGGATGAGGCGGATTGGCCAGACGGCCGTGGGCCAGCGTGTCACCGAGTAACAGGTAGCTGTACTCGTCATGAATTCCGGGGACTGGCACCGGCAGCTGAGGCAGAACCGCAAGCCGGACGCCGATGACCATGAAGAAAAGGGCAATGACCGCCAGCGTCTTGCGTTCGGCCAGGCGGGAGAGAAGGGACTCAACCGCGTGGAACACTCTGGACGTCAGGCGCGGCAGGAATATGGCAAGCAGGGAGAAATAAAAGGCGATGCACAGGATCACGCGCAGCGCGTGCGGCAGATGCATTAACAGCTTGCCAATGAATTCACTCATCGGAGGTGCGAGTTTATCTGCATGGGATTGTGGCACGTATGGGGCTGAGTAGAAAGATAGATACGTCGTGCCCCATTGAAGTTTAGTCCGCCCTCCATTACTGTGTGCGAAGAACGCAGGCACCGTTTCTCCAGCGAGGCGGAAAAATGTTCCTGTATTGCCTGGCAGCGGCCCTTGTTTTCGGTTATCCGCAGCAAAAGAGTTCTAAGACCGAGGAGTAGGTTGCGGCGCAGCGGCAAGCCAGCCTCCTCTTGGAGCGCCATCGCCAAGTGGCTATTCGAATGAACGAGGTGGCCGCGCACATCGGCTCTGAGGCTGACGCACGTTCGTGGATGAGGTCGCGGATTATGTTCGCTGACAGCCTGCCTCCTTCGCGGCCACGCCGAATATGAGGCCATTTCCGATCCGTTGCGACAAATTCCCGAACAAAGGTCCACGCGCTCGGAATCGTTCCCTGCGACCACATCACCTGCCCGGACGCAATATTCGACAATCTACGAGGCGCACGCGCACGATTGCGGAAGTGCTTTGTCATTTCCGATGCCATCAAGAGGAGTCTGGAAAATACGAAGGCCAACCAGAAAACCAGTGCCTGGCTGGAAGCGCGGACAGACGCCAATCCGCTTTGACCCGGTACGTGCGCGCGCACGGTGTGGAGCACTTCAAGCAACTCGTGGAGCCGCTCTTTGAGGAACTGTTTCCCGCGAGCCATCAGGCCAGTTCAAAGAGTCCGTAGAAGCGCTCGCCGATACACCCCAAGGGTTTGCCTCGATCAGGCCGTAGGGTTCAGCGAATGGCCTGAGATATAGAGAATGCTTCCGACAGCCCAAACAGGTCAAAGGCTCTTGAGGAGACGTTCGGCAAAGTAGATGTTCTGCTGGAAGTTATCTTTCGATTTCGATCTCTGTGGTGCGTTTGGGATCCTGTGCTGCCGGCTTGCTCGCAGCAGGCCGGTTAACACGCTCGTCGAGGAAATCCGCCATTTCCAGACGCAAATTTCCAGCGTTCGTTGAATAGGTTATTCCGGTTTCGAAATCGACGATCCCTGCGCGAATGAGCTTGTCAATCTCGCCATCGAAGTACTGCATGCCCTCGGTGGTGCCGTCGCGCATGGCATCGAGAAGTGACTTGCCTTCGCTTTCACCTTTTTCAACGTACTCCCGCGTACGCATCGTTGACCTGAGAATTTCCACGGCGGCGATGCGTCCCTGGCCGTCCATCTTGGGAAGGAGGCGCTGGGAAAGGATGTAACGGAAGGCTTTGGAGAGCCGGGTGCGAATGGCTTGCTGGTCGGCCATTGGGAAAACTCCAACGATGCGCTCCACGGTCTTCGATGCATCAACGGTATGCAACGTGGACATGACCAGGTGCCCCGTTTCCGAAGCTTCCAGGGCGATCTCAATCGTTTCCCGGTCACGCATTTCGCCTACGAGAATGACTTTCGGCGCTTGCCGGAGCGCCGCTCGCAAAGCCAACGCAAAGGTAGGTGTGTCTGAGTGCAGTTCGCGCTGATGGATCGTCGCTTTCTTGTGACGATGAAGAAACTCGATGGGGTCTTCAATGGTCAGGATGTGGTAGGCCTTCTCCTCGTTCATCTTGTCGAGGATGGCCGCGAGAGTCGAAGATTTCCCGGAACCGGTTGGACCCGTCACAAGCACGATGCCGTTGCGCAGATCCACAATTTCCTTCAATGCCTCCGGCAGATTCAGCTCCTCGAATCCGGGGATTTTGTCGGGAACGACACGCATTACAATGGCGCAACTTCCGCGCTGCTTGAAGATATTTACGCGGAAACGCGCCACGCCCGCGATTCCGTAGGAAAGATCTGCGGAGCCGTCCTCCTCGAGCTTGCGGATAGGCGTCTCGTTTTTTCCCATGATGTCGTTGGCAATCGAGCGCGTATCCTGCGAACTCAGACACTCCAGCCCTTTATACTTGAGCTGCGTGAGCTGGCCGCTGACCTCGATTTGAGGCGCGCGGCCCGGCGAGAAGATTAAGTCACTGACGTGCGAGCTGGCCTTCAACATGGCAGTGACGAGCTGGGCGGTGTGAATCGTCCTTTGCGCTGCAGGTGCCGATGTTGGCGCCGGCACTTGCGCGGGCGCTGTCTGCGACGGCATGGTTTGTGTAGGTATCCCCATGAATTGACCTGTGCTTGCGAGGCCCGAGAAACGGAATGCCAGTCGCGCGAACCGCACCTATGAGGCCTTTCTTCTTGACTATTGTATTGCAGGTGTACCGGCGGTCAGGGATGGGTTCACCTGTAATTTCTTGAGGGTAACTGTACGGATGGGCAGGCTGGGCCGGACAAGAAGCGCGGCGGCAACGAGGACTAAACTATCTTCGTGCCAGTCGGTTCATTCTCTGACTCACGGCTTGGCAGCACCATCGATAAAGCTGGCGATGTTGGTCTTGAGCTTGGCGAGATCTTCGTCGCGGAGATACATCATGTGTCCCGCGTCGTAATACTGCAGACGGATGTTTTTCTGGAGCTTGTCGGGGAGGCCGAGATGCTCCATGGTGTATTCGGTAGCATAGAAGGGAGTCGCCAAGTCGTAAATTCCGTTTTCCACTTCGACTTGCAGATGCGGATTAGTAAGCATGGCCTGAATCAAATCACCTTCCACATTCGGTGAACCCGGAAATCCGAAGTTGTCGCCGCCTCGATGCTTCCAGTCCCAATTCTGCCCGGCATCGTCCGAGCCGGTGTGATAGACCTTGTCTTGTCCGAACTTCAGTTCGTCGCGGACATAGTTGTTAAATGCTGCGGTGAACGGCCCGGTGATCGAGGTGTCTTGCGGATCGTATTCGGCAAATTCGCCGAGCAAATCGTAGCTCCAACCTGAAAACCGCGCGTCGAGGCGTCCGGTGGTCAAGCCGCGACTGCGCTGCAGTTCCTTCATGAACTGCGGCAGGTTCACCCGCAGATTAGCTTTGACAAGGTAGTCCTCGCCGAGACCGGTAAAGCGGGAAAGCTTTCTTGCGACGGCGGCCTTTTCCGCTTCACCCAGCTTCGAACCTTTGATCAAAGCATCCGCGTAGTCCGTCTGCGCATACTTTCGCGTTTCTTCTAGAAAGGAATTCAGATTATCGGGCCGGTCCTTCAGCACTTTGTGGTACCAGGCGGTGGCCGCATAGCTGGGCAGATAAAAGATGTAAGGCATATCCTCGCCAGGATTGAACGAAATGGTTCCCAAGTTCAGCACGGAAGAGATCAGCACGATGCCGTTGAAGTACAGGCCGTCATGCGACTGCAAATAATTTGAAAGCGCCGCGGAGCGGAACGTGCCGTAGCTTTCACCGACGAGGAATTTCGGGGAATTCCAACGGCTGTTGCGGCTGACGTAGGTATTGACGAATTGCGCCAGGGATTTCACGTCCTGATCGACCCCCCAGAAATCCTTGTCCTGCGCCTTACCCACGGCGTGGCTGAATCCCGTTCCCACAGGGTCGAGGAAGACCAAATCCGTTTTGTCCAAGAGACAGTAGGGATTTTCGGAGAGCTTGTAGGGAGCGGGAGGCGTCGCCTCGGCGTTTACGGTGATCACCCGGCGCGGCGAAAATGAGCCCATGTGCAGCCACACCGAGGAAGAACCCGGCCCGCCGTTGTAAACGAAGGCGATGGGGCGCTGGCTCAAATCCTTCTCGCCACTTCGCGTATAGGCGGTGTAATAGACCAGCGCGGTTGGTTCGTCCTTTTCGTTCTTCAAGAGAATCGTCGCCGCCGTGGCCTTGTACGAAATCGTCTGGCCACTGATCTTGATACTGTGATCCGTGACGGAAGATTCTTCCTTGGGTGGCGCAGCAGCGACTGCTTCACCGGGCTTATCAGCGGGCTTGGCATCTTTGTCTTGCGCGCGCACCCCGGTGCCAATCGCAGTCATGGCCAAGGCTAGCGCCAGCAACACGCTCAGGTTTCTCGCACGGATCATCGTTTCTCTCCCTGGAACAAACTCGTACTTCGGGGATCGACAAGGCTGAGATTCTACCTATTTATAAGGAGCCGCCGGGATTTTTTGTTCGAAGACCGAAGAGTAAGAACTCTTCGCCCGCCGCCGAGGAATCCCGAAAAAGGTCGGCGCAGTCGTTGACGATCCAATCGGCGCCCGCTTGCTGGAGTTCGGCGTCGCTCGCGGTGGTGCGCAACGCCAGGACGCGTGCTCCCGCCTCTTTTCCGGCGCGAATTCCCGCGGGAGCATCCTCTATAACAATGCACTCGCTCGCAGGTAAAGCGAGAATCCGTGCCCCTGCTAGGTACGGTTCAGGGTCCGGCTTACCATGCTTCACGTCGGTCGCGGTGATCAGATGTTTCGGCTTCGGCAGTCCTGCTGCGTCGATACGCACGCCAGCCAATGCCCGCGTGCAGGAGGTCACGATCGCCCAGCGTTCGAGAGGGAGCGCCTGCAGCAACTCCATCGCGCCGCGCAACGGAACGACTCCCTCGACGTCGGCGATTTCACGGCGCTCCATTTCACGATCCTCCGCAGCGTGATCCGCGTGGGGAAGAAGCTCGCGGATGGTAGAGATACTCGGACGCCCGTGCGCTTTTTTTACAACTTCCTCGGGCTCGAATCCGTGCTTGCGCGCCCACCCGGTCCACGCCCGCGCCACAGCTGGCGTGGAATCCACGAGTACACCATCCAAATCAAACAGCAAGCCACTACACTTCATTAGAATCATCTCTCCATGATAATCGGAACCGCCCAAACGTTTCGCGGAGACGACCTAGTGTTAATGGAAACTAGTCTAAGGATGTGATGTTTGGGGTGGGAGACGGGGATCGAACCCGCGACATTCGGTGCCACAGACCGACGCTCTACCAGCTGAGCTACTCCCACCATCCGCGCGACTAGCTTAGTTTACGCTAAATTCCGCACCTCGAAAACTAGCAAGGGCGTTTCATCTAGGGCACGGCCCGCCGCTTCCTGGACCAATCCGCCACCGCGCTGTTGTTATTCTTAGTTTCATACGAATGGATGCATCTGCATTACCTGCGAAAGTGGTTGAGGATAGGCCTTCCGCCAGCGCATTCGATCTGTTTGATCAGTACTTTTCGCGACTCACGCCCGGCCCGCCAGTGCCCTTGAATCTGAAAACGCTCGGAGGGCTTCTCGCGCTGGTTGTAATTTGGGCCGCTTGGCTGTACGGAACCTGGGCCCACTGGGGAATGTTCCCTCGCACTCGTGCTCCTGATCGTGGCACGTGCTTTTCAGCGGAAGTCCTGGAAGTCGATCCCCAAGGATCTGATGGCGATTCTGCCGGCCGCTTTGACTTGTGGTCTGGTCATCGCTTGGATGATTTCTCTCAAAGGAGCCGAATTCCTCACGCAGGAGAATTTTCAAAGCTGGCCAACGTCATACTTCATGAGGACTTATGGCAACCGGTGGCTCGTCTTCTCCGGGCTCAGCCTGACGAGCGAAGCATTCATAGAAGCGGCGCAACGCACTGTTATCCTTGTGGGGATTTTCCAGGGATTCCATCTGCTGCTGTTTTGGACGCGCACCACTCGCTACCGCATTTTCCTGAGAGTGGTGCTCTTCCTTGGCGCGCTCGTCTATTTCGCGGGCTACTTGAGGTCCATCGAAGAGTTAAAATATGGCCCCTTATACCAGATGTTGCTGGAAGCAATGAGGTACCTCTCCTTCCCTCAGGACATGGTGTTGTATATTGGAGTCGCAGCCGTCGCTGCTTGGTGGCATTTCCTTCGGCAGCCCTACCACAAGCGCAATCCTGCAGTGCCTGTGTTGCTTACTGTCTCGGCTCTCATTGCGATCCGCGTCCTGCAAAAGATGCTTCCGTGGAGTTATCCCATCTTCTTTAATGGTCCGGCCGTTTTTTCTTTTTTTCTGCTGCTGGGCCCGCTTTTCCCACGAACCGCGAGTAAAGAGCGGTTCGCCTTCCGAGCGGATCTTCTGATCTGTTGCGCATGCCTTATCACCACCTTGATCAACTCCCGGCGAACAGATACCCCCACAGACGTAGTTGTGCCGCTCACCACGGAACGCGGAACCATTAGAGTCTCGGCTTCCAGAGCGGAGCAATATGGCGCGGCTATCAATTTTATGCGGGACAAAAGCGCTCGCGGTGAGTACGTTCTTTCCGTACCCGAGGATACCAGCTTGTACTTTCTATCCGGCACGCACTGCCCCACCCGGGTGTTCGCATTCACACCCGGGATGGTTGCCCCCGGCAAAATGACGAAAGAACTCATCCACGAAGTGGAGGCGAAGAATGTGCGCTATCTCATCTGGTCCAATCGCATCTTCTGGGAATATGGTGTGCCCCGTTTCGGCGTGGACTTCGACAAGACCTTTGGGGACTACCTTATCTCCCACTACCGGCGGGTCGGACGTGTCAGTCCCGCACCCGTCAGGCTTGGGGAGTGGAACGCATATATTTGGGAACGCATTCCTGAAATTGACCGTTGATCATCGGCACGAGCAGGTAGGCGTTTCATGTCCAGGTTCGTGCAGATCGAATAAGAGATGCCAGACCAAAACCAAACGCGCTTTGGAAGTGACCACAGGAGATAACCGGCCTGCTGAACATGACGACAAAAGCGCGTGTCGGATTCGGGCTCTAAGAGCACGGTGATGATGCCTCCCTGTCCGCCGTGTTTTGAGCGCCCCCGAACTAACCTCGGAGATCCTCTCTCCATGATCATGCCTCAGCCCTCACGGTGTTCGGTTACGCCGAACCAGAGGCACGTCTCCTCTATACCGTGACCATGTATTCCGGATACTTCCAGTCCGCCAGTTCCTCATACTTGTGAATTCCAAGCGAGTTTTAATCCGGCTCATTCGCAGGCGCCGAAGCTGATCACCCAGGGCCGCGCCACGATGCGAATGAGAGGGATAGAATGTTTGCCACACAAAGGCTGAATGAATGTCTAGCTATCAGCTAGATGCCTCGCGTCCTGGAGGGTTTAACTTCTGCGACATTGCTGGCATGAAATGAATTGCCGTATTCAGCAGCTTCGGGCAAACTTTCTATAGCGAAAGGGATATGTTACCCCGGAATTGAATACTCACAACTTTTTATGGCCGTAGATTTTATTCCGCAGCCTTCAACCACTAGTAGCGGCTGTGGAGAATCCCGCAAATTACTGACGATTCTGTGTCCGGTGCACAATGAGGGAAACGTGGTTCCTTTGTTTTTCGCACGGATACACCCGATCATGGAGGAACTTTCACTTCGGTATGCTGTCCATCTCGTTTTTCTTAACAACGCGTCCTTCGACAACACCTGCGAACAGATCCAGAAGATCAAGGAGAGGTGGCCAACGACATACGTGGTCACGATGAGCCGGAATGTTGGGTATCATGCCTCTCTGGAATGTGGACTACGGAATGTGACCGGAGATCTGCTTGTTTTTATTGACGTGGACTGTGAAGACCCCCCGGAAATGATCCTGCAGTTCGTCGAAAAGCATGAGCAAGGCTACGACATCGTCTACGGCGAGCGAGTTGATCGAGAGGAAATAAAGATTATAAAGGCTGTCCGGAAAATATTCTACAGATTCCTCCATTCCGTAGCGGACGAAGACATTATCCTGGACATGGCGGAGTTTTCGCTTTTTACACGCGAAGTGCGCAACGCAATCGTGAATGAAAATACATCGTTCCCCTTCATCAGAGCCTCCATCGGACGCGTAGGATTCAAGCGGGCTGCGATTCCATTCAAGCGCGACAAGAGGATTGCGGGAGACAGCCACTACAACCTGGTAGGCATGTCCATATTTGCAATTGCCGGAATCCTCTCGGCCTCAACATTGTTTCTTCGAGTGCCCATTTTTCTTCTACCCCTCTGGCTCCTGACTCTTCTCGGCTTGGGAGTTGGCTACGTGAAAACTCATTCTCCCTGGTTTGTGCTCTCGGCCCTGATCCTTTTTGCCGCCTATGTGGGGGGGACGCTGGCTTTCACTGCTTTGTATGTTGCGCGCACGTATAAGAATGGGCTGCATCGCCCGAATGCCTTTATCGACCACGGGCGCAGTATCTTGCCGCCAAACAAGTCCACTGAGGGGATAGCCGAGCCAAGCACTTATTCGGTTTCGGAGTGATGACGAGTCTGGAAGAGGAAGTATCTCTATCCTGAAGGTGGCCGCTGCAACGAAGTTCTAACTTCATCGGTGAGAAACATGCTGAAAAGTGAAGATCCAAACCTCTTGCCGACTCGCAGAAATGTTCAGCTAGATTTCCTACGCGGCGTTGCCATTCTTTTGGTCATCCTTCGCCACACCGTCCTATTTCATGTACCTGGCTGGGAAGCCTTGCTGGTGCAATTTGGCTGGGCAGGAGTTGATCTGTTTTTTGTCCTCAGCGGATTTTTGATTTCCGGCTTACTGTTCTCTGAGTATCGGCAAAACGGGATGATCCGATTCGCAAGGTTTGCTGTCCGGCGCGCATTAAAGATCTATCCCGCGTTTTACTTCCTCGTGCTCCTTACCGTGCTCGCTCGTATCGCTTTTCACACCTCTGATGCGGTGCTTCGGCCTTTGTTGCACGACGTTTTTTTCATCCAGAGTTACATACCTGGAACGTACGGGCACTTTTGGTCGCTCTCCGTTGAGGAACACTTCTACATTCTTCTCCCGGTTTTACTGTACTTCATGATTCGCGTTAGCAAGCCCGGAGAGCCGAACCCGTTCCGGTTTTTCCCGTGGTTATTTTCTATAACTGCGATTGCTCTCTTGCTGGCGCGCCTGTGGACCACGAAACACGTGGTTCCCTTTGCCTGGCAAACTCACCTATACCCGACACATCTCCGCTTCGATTCCCTGATGTTTGGCGTTCTTTTGTCTTATTGGGCCCAGTTCCACGCCAGGAGATTTTGGGGATTCGCGCGTCCGCGGTATTTCTTGTTCATTTTGGCGGGCGTCTTTCTAATCTCGCCGGGCTTCCTGCTAACCCAGGAAACACCTTGGATGTACACCTACGGCTTCACGGTGTTGTATCTCGGATTTGGCGCCATCCTGATAGGAATGCTCAGCGCACCGATGGAATTGATGCCAAGAGTGCTGCAAGTCTTCCTTCGCACATTCGCTTTCATCGGTGGATTCTCATATTCAATTTACCTGTGGCACGTTCCCTGGCTGATCTTGCTGGGAGCTGCCGGCGTTCTTCGCATCCCCTATTTGGGCGTCGCGGTTTTCATCCTGGGCTCCATGGCCGTCGGAATTATGACTTCGAAACTCGTTGAAATTCCGATGATTCGGGTGCGTGACCGTCTCTTTCCACGTGATACCGACTTAGCGCAGGTAAGCCACGGCGAGTTGAGAATCCAGACTACGGCCAACCTCGCAATTAGTAGCATTGAGCATCCGGTTGAGATTGATCCGCTGAACTGACAGTCCTGCGCGAACGGCTGCCCTGTCCCTCTCTGCTCTCCCCTCACCTGGCTAGTGCCAATCAGGTTTCGTG